>Ga0209521_10000695_pt1 | contig 26537 bp, 20 predicted proteins | sample Rifsed19ft4_FD_184016 | JGI IMG/M metagenome (GOLD analysis project Ga0209521, IMG submission 184016) | Soil microbial communities from Rifle, Colorado, USA - sediment 19ft 4 (version 2) | ecosystem: Environmental > Terrestrial > Deep subsurface > Rock core/Sediment | place: Rifle, Colorado...
GAGGATACTTTTCACCCTCCCCTCAGTCCCCTCCCGTCGAGGGAGGGGAGGATTACGAGAGATACCCCGGAGCTTGCTGCCGGGAGGTACATAAAAAGGATATTTATTTACAGCCCATTATTATACATCAGGTGGGCGCATCATTGGTGACCAAAAACACGGGCGGCAAAAAATCTCAGATACCGGTTATCCGCCCTTCGGCGTCCACCTTCAGTCCTTCGGCGAGCGGGTGCTCGGGCATGCCGGGCATCAGAAGGACGCCCCCGCAGATCGCGACCAGATAGCCCGCGCCTGTAGCTGGCACAATTGAGCGGACCTTTATACGGAAGCCGCCCGGCCTTCCTATGAGCGCCGGGTCGTCGGACAATGACTTCGGGGTCTTCGCTACACAGACCGGCAGGGCCGAACCCTCAAGGCGCCTCAAGTCTGCCTCAGCCTCTTCCGTATAGTCGACACCGTCTGCCCCGTACATCCTCCGCGCGATTACGTCGATCTTTTCCCTGAGAGGCATCTCGAGCGGGTAGAGGAATCCGAAGGAGTTTCCGGCTTCGCAAGCCCTGATTATCGCGGCAGCCGCTTGAAGTCCGCCCATAGCGCCAGTTTCCCTCACGTCGGCCGAGACCGCCGGTACTTCCAGGTCCCCTATCATGGAAAGGGCATCTCTTATCTCTTTATCGGTATCTTCCCTGAACCTGTTGAGGAGAACAACCGAAGGCACTCCGAAGGCACAGACGTTCTCGACGTGCCTTGCGAGGTTTGGAAGACCGCGCCTTACGGCGTCCATGTCCTTGACGCGAAAGTCCTTCGCGCCGCCGTGGAGCCTCAAGGCCCCGAGTGTGGCGACTATGACCGCAGCGGCAGGCCTGAAGAGGGCCTCCCTGCAGACGATATCGAAGAACTTCTCGGCCCCGAGCTCGGTCGAAAAACCGGCCTCGGTAAGGACGTACTCGCCGAGCCTCATCGCGATGGAGGCAGCTATTGCGCTGCTGCACCCTATCGAGATATTCCCGAACGGGCCTGTATGCACGAAGACAGGAGAGCCCGCGGCTGTCTGCACCAGGTTGGGGTCAAGGGCCTTCTTCAACAGGGCACAGACCGCTCCATCGGCCAACAGGTCCTTTATTGTTACGCTCGAGCCGTCCTCCCTCGACGCCACCGTGACGCGCGAGACCCTTTCCTGCAGGTCTCTGAAATCGCGGCTCAATGAAAGTATCGCCATGAGCTCCGAGGCGGCGGTGATGTGGAATTCATCTTCCCGCTCGGTCGCCGCCTTTCCCAGGCCGACCCTGACCTTGCGCAGGGCCCGGTCATTGACGGCAGAGACCCTGCTCCAGCGTACCTTCGAGACGCCGAGCCTGTTGCCGTGGTATATGTGGTTGTCCAGCATGGACGAGACGAGGTTATGCGCGGTTGAGACCGCGTAGTCGTCGCCTGTGAAGTGGAGCGAGATGTCTTCGGAAGGCTCGACCCTCGCGAGCCCGGAGCCGGTCGCCCCGCCCTTTGCGCCAAGGAGCGGGCCCATGGAGGGCTGGCGTATGCAGGCTATGGCCTTCTTTCCGAGAAGGCGGAGGGCGTCCGTAAGGCCTATCGTAAGCGTAGTCTTGCCGACGCCCTCTGGCGTGGGGCTCATGGCGGTCACGATGACGAGCCTTCCCCGGGGTCTTCCGGCAAGCCCTTCCAAAACAGACGCCCTGACCTTCGCGATACCGGGTCCGTAATGGAAAAGCTCCGAGGCCGGAATACCGGCTTCATGGGCTATCTCAGAGATGGGCCGCAAGGCTTTCTCACCCTTCGATTTCATACAATAACGGGTAGCACAGGGAGAGGGTGAGGTCAAGGGAGGAAAAAGAGGGAAGAGTTTTAAAGGAAAATCAGAAATTATAAGAGACTGATATGGTCCCGACATGGGCCTCGTAGCCTGGGGCGAGAAGACCTCCCAGGGTGACCAGCCTGTTCCCCCAACGGTTGTCAACCGAGGAATCCCTGAGAAGAAATTCACTTCCTACCTGCTCGACCCATCCGCCGCTCGGAGAGAGCATCCAGTCCTTTATCTTGTACTTGTCATAAAGATAACCAAGATAGACGGTCATGTTCGTGAATGCCCTGTACTCCAGCTTCACGTTGAGCACATGATGCCTGTGGCTCACCTTTTCGGGGTCCGAGAAGGCGTAATAATAGGTATTGCTGTTGAGAGGCTTATCCGAGCCGAAGCCCGCATATTCTATTTCAACCGTCCCGTAAGAGTAGGTATAATCGGTCGAGAGGCTGAGCTTATCAGGTATTATGGGATAGACCGCGGCTATGCCGACCGTATCTGTCCTGTCCTCTGTCACTGCCGTCCACTGCTGTCCTGCCTCGTCCCAGTCAAAACCGGATGAAATCCTTGCGTTCTCGTTGAAAGACATGCCCCGCTGGGTCTGCTCAACCATCTCCCTGGAGTAAAATACGCTCAGCTTGAGCCCTGATCCGTGAAAATAAGAGGCATCCGCGGAATAAACGTCCCTTCTTTCCTTCAGGAGGCCGAGCTGGTCTCCCGGCGTTACGCCCAGGGCTGCCGCAAAGGCAGTGGCCGCCAACGGCTCAGCGGCCGAGGTGCCGGAGTCAAAGTCGTCTTCCCTGAAATTGTAAGCCGCTGAAATGGAAAGGTCCTGAGCGGGCGACATTGAAGCGGTCACGTCGAGCTGGTTTCTCCTCCTGTCGGCCACATCGAACTTCCTCAGGTCCGGGTGGTTGCCGAAGGCTGAAAGAGGCCTGTCGTTTCCGCTTTCAGCGGCGTTTGAGAGATGATAGCTCGCATCCGTTACATCTCCGTTGTATGCGCCGGAATCCCGCTCTCCGTAAAGATACTTGAGCTTCAGGTTGATTGCCCCTGCAAGACGCGTGGAGAGAGAGGCCTTGAGCATGTCTTCGACCGTGTCAGCCTCTCTGAAATCCCTGCCCGTGTCCTCTCTTTCATAGCCCGCCCCTAATCTGGAGCCCCCGAAGAGATAATACGCGTCGAGGCCGTAGTTCTGTTTCGTATAGGCATAGGCCAGGTTTCTGCGCTGGTTTGTCGAGCTGACGCCTCCTGAGGTGTTTGAAGCCGCGTCCTGGGTGACATAGTACCAGTCGTCGGTTTTCGTATCGTTGTTCAGGCCGTAATAGCTGTAAAAGGTACGAAGGCCAAGCCTGCTTGCCGGGTTAACGGAATAGTTGATCCGCAGATATGTCGCGTTCATCTTCGCGTCTGCTTCCGTTCTGGGGAGGTTGCTCAAGGAGTCCCAGTCCAATCCGAGGTCGCTCGCGCTGTAAGGCAGCAGGTCTTCATTCTGGTCGAACCTGCTGTAGGAGACCGTCGCGTCAAGCCTGCTGTCCATCGGCAGGTTCAGGCCAGTTGAAAGGGTGACGTTCTGGTAGATGTTGTCAGGATACAGGGCAGTGCGGCCGATGGTGGAAAATCTCCGGTCGGTCGCGCCGTCCTCTACGGTCGTGGATGTCCCGGAGGTGGGTTCGAAAAAGATGTTCTCCCAGGTGAGCGAGTCTACCTCGTTCTCAAAGGCCGAGAGGAGATATGAGAACTGGATCTGGTAATCCTCCTTTACGTACTCTGCCGACAGACCAAGCTCGCTGGAGGTGTAATCGATGGGCTCCGGTATCTGGATGTTCATGGCCCTCGGCGGCCTGTCCCCGATCGGCGCAGAGGTGATCTCAAAACCTTCCTTGCTCTCGATGCCCGCCTGCAGATTGAAAGACAGCTCAGGGCCGGCCTTCAGCGATACGGCTGCCCGCGCCCTTTCCCTCCGGGTGCCAAGTTCAATGGCGCGCAGCGCGGAGTCAAGGTAATCCGCTACGATGGCGTCCTTTGCGGCAGAGGCCCCGGCAGTGCTCATGTCGATCCCGGCGGTCGTGGGAGCGGTAAAGAGGCCGCCGCCGTTGTAATCGTAAGGGGTCCGTGCCTTTGTGCTGATGAGATGAGGTATCTCGTCCCATTCCAGTTTGAGTGACCATCCCCGGCCTGCGGCCGTAAGGAGCGCGTTCTGGTCATCGCGCAGGAGGTTTGTGCCTTTAAAACCCATGGACCTGCCGCTCGAGCGGTCCAGCAGACCCATATCGAGCCTGTAAAGGTATGCCCCGTCCCGGATATCCCTGTACTCGTTGAACTTGCCGGATTCGCCTCCGGCTACGTGCTGATATCCAGCCGTGAGCCCGGCAGAGGCCTCCATGCCGCTGGCCGGCTCCTGGGCGCCCCGGGAAACCGATGCTTGCAGAAAGACCGCTGAAAGCGCAAGAAGGAGAGTCCTGTTCATTTCTCTTCCTACCTTGTGAATTTGGCCCCAGAGGGGTGGTTTGAGCCGTGCATTCTCGTATGGCAATTTACGCATCCTTTTCCATAGGCCGCGCTCGCCCTGTTATATCTCGGAACGTTCACGTGCCCGCCGTACTGGTGGCACTGGGTGCAGAGGAAGGCCCCCCTCGACTTGAGGAGAGCCGGGTTATTCGACCCATGGGGGTCGTGGCACGTGGCGCAGTTCTCTCTCACGGGGGCATGCTCCCACAGGAACGGCCCCCTCTTCTCCGCATGGCATGAATAGCAGGTCTCGTTCACCGTAGGCGTCTTGAGCATGCGCGGCCCGAAAGAGCCGTGAGGGTTATGGCAGCTCGCGCAGCTCATCTTGCCTTCCCGAAGCGGCATATGAGAGGATTTGAGCGCCTGTCCACGTTTGTCCTGATGGCAGCTGAAGCACAGGTCCATTCCGGTCTCCTGCCTCGGGGCGTGCACCTTATGGCAGCTGAAGCAGTTGACTCCCGCAAGCCTGTGGGTGCTGCCCTTCCAGTAAACGGTCGCGCCCCTTTCATGGCAAGCCAGGCACTTGTCCGCAGCCTGGCTTCCCGAGCCGCCCCTGAAATTTTCTATTCTCAAGTCCTTGTCCTCGCGGTCGACGGCGTCGAGATGCTCTTTGGCAGGGCCGTGGCAGGATTCGCAGCCTCCTTCGGCCTGCCCCAGGGTGAAGACGAGGCCGTGCCTGCTCTGAAGATAGGTCTCTTTCTTCTCCCGGTGGCACGAGAGACATTGCCTGTCGCTCTCGAGCGGCCACGCGGAGCCGTGGGCGCATACTATGAAAAATGCCGTTATTAAAAGTATTTTTCGCATATGCTTATTATATCGCTAAGCGATAACGAAACTTGAGCTCAATCTGAGGCGAAGGGTCGCCGTCTGACCGGGCTGGACTCACAGCGTCCAAAAAAGCTATAATATCTCCATGTCTACAGGCGCAATGGAAAACAAGCCATTCTCCGCCATTTGCGTGGAACGCTGCGGAGGAATCTGCTGCGACCCCTGGTGGGGCATCATCTCCTTTCCCATGGTGAAGGAGGGCGGGCTCGGGAGCCTCCCGGGCTTTCGCGCGGCGGTCCTGAAGGCCATAAAGGCAAGGGTGCAGAGGATAACCGGCGCGTACAGGACCACGGAGAAGACGCCTCTGTTTGGGTCTCCCGAGAAGTACAACGTGATAGTAAAGGATGTAAGGGCGTCGGGCCCTTTGCTCACGATAGACCTCATCGCCATGTTCGCCTTCAGGTGCCGCTTCCTCTCGGCTGACAAGGCCTGCTCCATACACCCGGCAATAGTGGGCCGCGAGACAAGGCCGCCGCACTGCGGCTGGCTCGGCGACCCCAGGGCCCTCCCGGGCCAGCAGGGCTTCTGCAGGATAATACAGGCCGCGGGCTCCGGGGAGTCTGAGGCCCTGAAGGCAGTAGAGGCTGAGAGGCTCACGTCCGCGAAGAGCCTTGCCGAGGGCGTTGACACCCCTGAGGAGGCGGCTGGCCGCGCGGCAGACGCGGTAAGGTCGTGGTGCGAGACAAACGCGCCGGAGCTTCTCCGCGAGGAGAGGCCATCGGCGCCGGGCAGGAACGACCCGTGCTGGTGCGGGAGCGGAGCGAAGTTCAAGAAGTGCCACGGAAGGTGAAGCTGTCCGAATAAAATGTCGCGGAGGGGCGAGCGGAGCCTTACGCCCAAAAGAGCCCGGCAGGGCTATAAACGGTTTCAGGCAGTGGATGAGTCAGTGAAAAATAAAAAAAAGCCCGGACCATCGACGGGTCCGGGCTTTTTGAAATCCAATAGAGCTATCTTCCCGAGAATAGCTCCCGTTCGCCTCTGCTCGAATCAAGACTTGCCAGCTTATCCTTATCGCCCGCCCTCTTGAAATCGACCCATTCGAGCCCCCTCCCCTGATGGAAGGTGAACCTGCCCCTCTCATCCGGGCCGTAGCCGTAGTCCTTCTCGACTATGAACTTGGTCTCGCCCTCGCAGGCAAAGAACCAGGGGTCTTTGCTGTCGATCGATGAGACGATATGCCTGAACGCCTCCTCTGGAGCGGCCTCGACAAGGCGCACGAACCTTCCGGCCCTTTTCGAGATGACAGTGAGCGCCCTGCCGTTCCCTTTTTCGCAGAGGGCGTACATGTACTGGTATACGTCCGCGCCCTCAAAGGCGCCCTGCATCTCGCCGTCAGGGGGCGCGGCTATCTCCTCAAAGGGGGGGACAGAAGGGGTCTTGTAGGCTATCGGCTCAGGGCTCGCGCTCTTTATGAGATAGCTCCGGCCCTCTCGCCCAGCCGGCTCGGCCGTGAACGCGTCGGCGCACTTCGATACATTGCCGGCTGACGTTATCGAAGCGCCGAGAGAGCCGCACACCTCGCCAATGGCCGCAAGCGCCTCAGAGCCCCGGGCCGCCGTGAACAGGGTCGTATGCCCGTCGGCTGAATAGAGGGTCTCCACTGCCGTATTTTCAAGAAGTCTCTGTCTGACATTCAACTCCCCGGCATCCGCGCCAGCTGCCCCGGAGAAGGCCAGGGCCAGGACCGGCATGAGCAACCTTTTAGCCATCTGCATGATATCCCCCTCAAACGATCCATTTCGGTTAACGATCAAGAAACTTGACCGGCCAAGTCCTTTCAGTGCGTGTTTATAACAGGAAACGCGTCAGGTCTAATGTAACCGAAATCACATGAAAAATGATTAGAGCGGAAAAAGGATAAAAGTCAATTGAACGGGGTCTGTCCGGCATTGCCGGGGAGGACTGCCGGCAAAACGAGGTTTATGGGGAAAATCGTCCGGCAATCAAGCCCTTACGGCCCGATGTGCCAGGATCATGCGGTAGAGTTCTTCCATGAAGAGGTTTATCCTTCTCTTCTCCTCCTCCCTCCTGCCGGCCTCCGAGAGGTCCCTGAAAACGCCGTAGACAATGCTCTTGCCATCGATAGTCACTGTAAATGCGCTGATGCTCACAGGCAGCATGTTTCCTTCGCGGTCGCGAACGGGCAGCCTCATGCCCGATACATGGCCCTTTTCCAGTATGCCGTTGAAGGCGCGCAGGCATTCCTCGGCGGTCTCCGGCGGATGGAGTCCAGTGAAATGCATGCCGGCTATCTCGTTGACAGGGCATTTCAACAGGACGGACGCAGGCCTGTTTGCCGAGAGTATCCTGCCGCTTGCGGCGTCAGCGACAAGGACTGCGTCGCTGATCGAGTCAAGGAGCTTCAGATGGGCGGCCTCGAGCTCTTTCGCGAGCCCCTCGGCCTTTTCAGCGGCATCCATCTCCATAAGGAGCCGCTCGTTGGCCTCTATGAGCTCACAGGTGCGCGCCTGAAGGATCTCCTCGAGGCCGGACAACTCCTTCAATAGCTCCTCAATCAGGGCATCAGAGTCCCCCAGCGCCTGCCTGAGCTTGAGGAACTCCTCTATAATATGCGCTTTCGTCCGCGCCTCCCCATGTAAGGCCCCTCTGCGTAATATTGGACGGTATCGTCCAAAGGGTATGCTGGATTTTAAATAATGACTTGCAACTTGTAAAGTTACTGCGCCTGGAAAAAATAAGATCAGAGGTGAAGAAAAAGGAGACGGTCAGGGATAAAATCGCGGGAGAGTGCTACGCCAACCTTATTATCGCCAGCGCCAGGGCAGCTATCGCGACTGCCGCGAGGGCATAGAGGGCCGTGGTGAGCTTCCGGACAGAGCCCTCAGACGCCTCGAGCCGGGCCTCGAGCTCCTTTAGCCTCCCTTCCATCGAGACAAGGCGCATGCGCTCTTCGTCGCCCATGTCCGCGCCTGAGCGGGCATGGCTCATGGCCTCCCGGGCCTCTTTCATGGCCTTTCGGGAAGAGATGAGGAGCCTCGCGACGCTTACGACCGCGGTCAGTAGCTTAATGGCCATCGCAGAGCCTCCTCTTTAATGACCGGAAGCCTCGAAAGGCCTCCCTTATCTGCTCTTCCTGCATGGCTCCCTCCGGGGTTGGATTCGCGATATTCTATCACAGCGAGGGGCTGAATCAATATCCAACGGCCCTCCAGGCGGGCTTTCTGCCCTTTTGACTTCAGAGCGGCAGATATAGTACATGTATTCAGAATGAACAAGAGTATCTTCAGGAACGAATGCCTTCTTGCGTTCGCGCTCTATCTCGCGGCAGTGGTCATCGCGTACCTTCCGGCCGTCTTCCTCAGCAAGAGCCTGCAGCCCTCGCTCTACTCGCCCCACGGCATAACAGAGAGCTGGCCGTACGGCTTTGACGGGCGCACGCCTGAGAACACCTTCAGCATAGACCTTGCCACGCCGGCGTACTTCGAGTGGCCCGTTAACAGGCTCGTAGGCGACATATATAAAAAAGGCGAGCTGCCGCTCTGGAACCCGTACCAGGCGGCTGGCACGCCGTTGGCGGCCCAGTACAGCACGCGCGCCTTCTTCCCTTACCAGATAATCGAGGACATAAGCCCCGCATGGTCGTGGGACTTCTATCTTGTGGGCAGGCTCATTGCAGCGGGCTTCTTTACGTTCATGTTCCTCAGGTCCCTCGGCCTCTCATTCTCTCCGGCCTTTGGCGGCGGCCTCGCCTACATGCTCTCAGGGGCCTTTACATGGTTCATAAACCTCGAGCAGTTCGCGTATACGGGCATGAGATACCCGTGTACATGCTCTCTCTGGAGAGGCTGGTGAAGCTCCACAGGACGAAGGAGATGGCCATCGCCGGAGTCTCAACGGGCCTTGTGCTCCTTGCCGGACAGCCGGAGACAGCCTTCTTTGCCGTCTGCCTCGGGGTTTCGTATTACCTCTTCCGCGCTCTCCAGCTCCGAGCCATGAGGCGCGCCGTTGGATTCCTGGTCTCATCGGCAATCGGGCTCCTGATCGCGGCGCCGCTCCTCCTTCCCTTCGTCGAGCTCGAGGCGAACGGCCATCACCTGCACCCCGCGGGCGGAGAGATGGGCTTGCTGAGCATTCCGAGTCCCTTCCACGCCCTCGGGCTCATGGCCCCGGCCTTCTATGAATTCCCGCAGGGGTTCTTCTTCCTTGAAGAGGGCGCCACGAACAGGGGCGGGCAGTACCTCTTTTCCATATTCCCGTACAACGGCTACTGGGATTTCCTGGGCGGATATACCGGGGCCATCGTGCTCTTCCTCGCGCTCTCCGGCGTGCTCCTATCGATAAAAAACAGGAGCCGCCTATGGCCGCTCTGCCTCTTTACGTTCCTCTTCGGCCTCTCGATCGTATTGAAGAACTTCGGCTTCAGGCCCTTTGTATGGCTCGGCTACCTGCCGCTCTTTGACCAGGCCTGGAGCCAGAGGTGGGCGGGCCCTGTCTGGGTATTCGCCTTTGCCGTCTCTGCCGGCGCAGGGCTCGAGGTATTGAAGGAACGCTTCTCAGCCGAGGCTCGAAAGGGATGGGCCGACCGCGCGCTGCTGGCGGCAACAGCGGCCGCAGTCTCGGGCCTTCTCCTGTTGCTCTCTTACGTGCCCCTCCTCGAATTCTTCGGGGCGCTCTCATCTGGCTTCGGCGGAGAGTCAGTCATCGAGGGCAAGAGGGTGCTCATCGAGGACGGCTTTGACATACTCCTTCCCCTGCTCCTTGTGGGCTTTGCCCTGCTCGCTGTCATACTTGACCGGCCAGGAGGAAGGAGGGGCTCTCTCGCCCTGCTCGCGCTTCTTTTCATCGAGCAGTGGTGGGCAATACCGAGGGGTTACGCCGCTGACTGGACGCTTTATAAGCTCATCCCGCTCGCAACAGGGCTCGCCGCGGTCATCTCGTTATTCTTTGGAAGGTACCGCGCCGCGATAGCGTGCACCCTGGCCTTCGCAATCTCGTTCGCGCTGGTCGATTCCTATTCGCAAAAGGGCTTTCCTGAAAGGTACGACCCTTTCACAAAGGCGCCCTACGTGAGATTCCTCGAGGAGAACGCGGGAGAGGGCAGGGTCGTCGGAGGCCACGGCATGCTCTTCCCGAACTTCTCGAGCGCCCTCGGCATACAGGACGTGAGGTATATAAACTCCTTGAGCATAGCCTGGTTCCAGGCGTTCAAGGACAACTACCTCCAGAGGGAGGAAGAGAGGAACAACTCGCTGTGGTTCACGGGCCGGAAGGCGGGCGAGATAAGAAATGGCCTGCTCGCAGGAAAGAACATCGAGAGGGATTTTGTACAAAATCTCCGGGGCTTCTCGCTCCTGGGGGTGAGATATATCGTGATGCCTCCCGGCGTAGAATTCAATTCGAGCCAGTCATTCGGGCTTGAATTCCCGATCGTCTATTCAGGCGCGGACGCGTCGATATTCGAGAATCCCTATGCCCTGCCCCGGGCATTTGTGGCGCGCGGGGTAATCGAGGCGCGCTCCTTTGAATCAGCGCAGGAGATCGTCCACGCGGGCGACTTCGATATCAGGAACAACGCTGTTATCGAGGGGGCTGTGCCGGCAGGCGTTGAGCCCATTGCCCCGGGCGCTTATAATGACAGCGTAAGGATATCCGCTTACAGGACGAACAGCGTGGAGATTGACGCCTCTTTGGAATCGGACGGCCTCCTTGTCCTCACCGACGTCTTCTATCCGGGATGGAAGGCCTATGTGGACGGGGCCGGGGCCGAGGTCTACAGGGTGGACGGCCTCGTGAGGGGGGTCTTCCTCAAGAAGGGCAGCCACAGGGTGGAGTTCGTATACAGGCCTTTTAGCTTCATGGCAGGGGCGGCGCTCTTTGTGATAGGAGTTGTTGCGGTGCTGGTATTGCTGGTCAAAAGGAGAAATTAGAGCAGGTATTCGCGTAAGCTTTTGCCTAAAGGCCCTTTGCGCGCTGCCGCGCTTTCCTGGGCATAAGTCTGGCTCGCTTCCCGCCCCCCCCATCCTCCGCGCTCGCCCCTTATGTCGCGAAAGAGCCATTGCTCTTTTCGCTCCTTCAACCTCGGCTCGCGCGCCCTCCCTCCATCCCTATGCTCGCCTACGCCTTATGCCCGGTTTGTTTAAATACAAAAAATAAAAGCTAAAATTTCAAATGTCATGTCTTCAAATCTCGCGGCAGCCCTGTCTCCTTCCATTCGCCGGGCTTCAATCCCCCGAGCTCCCAGGGGCCGACCCGCGTCCTTATCAGGCGCAACGTAGGGTGGCCGACCGCAGCTGTCATGCGCCTCACCTGCCTGTTCCTGCCCTCCCTGATGGTTATCTCAAGCCAGCTCTCGGGCACGTTCTTCCTGTATCTGATAGGAGGCACGCGGGGCCATAGAAACGCGGGCTCTGCGATAAGCCTGACCACGGCAGGCAATGTGATGCCGTCATTCAATAGTACGCCCCTTCGGAGCTTGTCGAGAGCCGCTTCGTCAGGGGTGCCCTCGACCTGGGCAAGGTATGTCTTGGGCAGCTTGTTCCTGGGCTCGGCTATGAGGGACTGCGCGTGGCCGTCATTGGTGAGAACGACGAGGCCCTCGCTGTCATAGTCGAGCCTTCCAGCGGCATAGACCCCTGGGTGGGGGATGTAATCGGAAAGCGTAGGCCGCCCCTCCCTGTCAGTGAACTGGCAGAGCACCCCGAACGGCTTGTTGAAAAGTATGATAAGGGTCATGTGCGCCCTCTTCCCTGTCCTTATCAATGCGGCCTTAACGCGATTTTGACTCACCCGCACATTTATATTATAGTATCGCCGGAAATGCAAAGCGCACTTGCTCGCAAGCCGCGGCGCGAAGGAAGGTCTTCAGAAGGTGTTCAGAAGCGAGAAACCAAGAGCCGTTCTCCTCTATCTCGCGCTCTTATTCATATTCCACGCGCCGGTAGTATTCCTCGGAAAGAGTCTGCAGGCCCCGCTCATGCAGCCGTACGGCCTCGTAAACGGATTTCCTTACGGCTACGAGGGCAGGCTGCCCTCCGATTCTTTCAACATAGACCTCGCCACCCCGGCCTATTACGAATGGCCCGTAAACAAACTCGTCGGAGACATCTACAAAAACGGCGAGCTGCCGCTCTGGAACCCCTTTCAGGCAGCGGGCGTGCCCCTCGGCGCGCAGTACAGCACAAGGGCGTTCTTCCCATATCAGATACTTCAAGACATAAGCCCTGTCTGGACGTGGGACTTCTTCCTCCTCGGCAGGCCGCTCATCGCGGCCTTCTTCACGTTCCTCTTCCTGAGGCTGCTTGGTCTGGGCCCCGTATCCGCGTTCACGGGCGGGCTCGTATACATGTTCTCCGGCGTCTTCACATGGTTTTTGAACCTCGAGCAGTTCTCGAACAGCGCCTCTGTCCTGCCCATCCTCCTATATTGCAGCGAGAGGCTCGTCAATGGAAAAGAGGGAAAGAGGGGAAAGGGGAGGGAGACGGCATTCCTCGGGGTTGCCTTTGGCCTTGCCTTCCTCGCGGGCCAGCCCGAGATAGCGGCCTATTCATTCCTTCTGGCGGGGTCGTACTTTGTCCTGAGACTCGTCACGCTCAGGGCAGGCGCGCTCGGGCGAGCCTTGCGTTTTGCGGCCTCGTTCGCCCTCGGCTTCGCGCTCGCCGCTCCGCTGCTGCTGCCGTTCATAGGCTACATGTACGACTCCTTCCACCTCCATGAGCCGGGCAAGGAGGTAGGCGTTGCCGACCCTGTGAAGTACCGCCACGCAATAGAGCTTTTATCGCCGGGCTTCTCGGAGATACGCCAGGCGAACAACCCGGTCGTCTTTGACGAAGAGGTGAACGGGGAGCGGTTCTTCTTCCGAGCGCTCCCGGCGAACGGCAACTGGGATTACCTCGGCGGGTACACCGGCATAACGGCCTTCTTCATCGCGCTTGCGGGCCTCATCGCGGCGCTCCTCGACAGGGGCAGCCGCTGGAGGGCCCCGGCTCTCTTTTTCTTCTCGTTCGGTCTGGCGATTGTCCTTAAGAACTTCGGGCTCAAGCCCTTCATCTGGTTCGGACAACTCCCGATATTCGAGCAGGTATGGAGCCAGAGATGGGCCGGCCCGGCCTGGGTCTTCTCCCTCTCCGTCTCTGCCGCAATTGGCCTGCAGGCCCTCACGGACGCAGGGGCAGCCGCGAGAAAAAAAGGCTATGCCGCGGGAGCGTCTTTTGTGATCGCGCTCGGTCTGTTCATCCACATGTACGTCTTCAACCTCCTGAGGACGCGGGAAGTGGTATCGAGGTACGCGCCCGGCGAGGGCATCTTCGGGTCAATAGGCTTTCTCGTCGGCCAATTCCCGTTCTTCGGGCCTGCCATGATCCTCTCCCCGGCGGTTACCATCGCGTTCCTGCTTTTCGCCTTGCTCGCGGTCCTATTCATCCTTAAAAAGGAAAGGGGCGCGTACGGAGTCGCCGCGTTGATATTCCTCGAGCTCTGGTGGGCCATGCCGCGGGGCTATGACTATTACTGGCTCTGGCTCAAGTGCGCGCCTCTGTCAGTTGGATTGGCGGGGGCGGCCGCCTTTGCCCTTGGCAGGGTGAGGACAGGCGCGGCCCTCTTTGCCGCATTCCTCGCTGCCTTCGCGACATTCGACTATCTCGCCCCGCGGGGCCTGCCCGAACGGCACGACCCCTTTGCAGAGCCGCCGCCATACGTCGAGTTCATAAAGGAGAGGGCCGGAGAGAACTACAGGGCAATGGGCTTTGACGGCATGCTCTTTCCCAATTACGCCGGGGCAGTCGGAGTTCATGATATCCGTTATATAACATCGTTGTCCGTGGCGTCCTTCCAGGAGCTCAGGCAGAGATACCTTCAACCGGAGGGCTATCATATCTTTTCGCTCTGGTTCACCGGAAAGGATTTCAAGGACGCGCCTACTACCCATAAGGACTCGTTCCTCGCGAACACCCCGTACTATTCGCTGTTGGGAGTGAAGTACCTTATTTTGCCGCCGGGCGGCGAGATAGGCGCATCCAACCTCAACAGGGTCTATGAAGGGCCTGACGCATGGGTATATGAAAACCCCTTTGCCCTGCCCAGGGCGTTCGTGGTGCATGAAATAAGGCCGGCCTCGAGCAATAAAGAGGCGCTCGAAGAGCTCTCGCGGATAGACTTCACCAGAGAGGCCGTTGTCGAGGGCACGGCGCCTTCGGACATCGGGCAGGGGCAGGGGCAGGGGCAGGGCAGCCGGGCAGAGGTCGTAAGGAGCGGCGCAAATTATGTCGAAGTGAAGGCGGTCCTCGGCGCAAGCGGGCTGCTTGTGCTCTCAGATACCTATCATCACGGCTGGAGAGCCTTCGAGCGCGGTAAACAAATCGAGGTCCACAGGGTGAACGCCACCATGCGAGGGGTCTTTCTGCCGGCCGGAGAGCGCCTTGTTACATTTACATACTCGCCGAAAGGCTTCACTGCCGGGTGCGTGCTCTTCTTTTTGGGAGCGGCCGCGGCCGCTCTTCTCATCTTGAGGAAAGAGCGGCGCTGACTTTCTTACGCAAGCCCGTCAGGGCGTAATCCCGGAAATCCCATCCATTCACGCCGGTTTACATCTCTTTCCCGGGCATTTTGTCTGGACAATAAAAGGCAGTTCTGCTAATTTCACGATACCCCTTCAGCTGACATATAGCGCGCTGGGTAACATATTTTGTATTGCGGCAGAAATGGCGTCTTTCCCCTCATCCCTGAAAAGCAGAGCAGGCTGGGCCAAGCTCCTTGAGCTTAAGCGTTCCAGCGAGCCGCACGTCCACCAGATAGAGCCCACGAACAGCTGTCCGTATTCGTGCGTCATGTGCCCGAGACCGGGGCGCATGGAGCGCGAGGTAGGGTTCATGGAGATGGGGCTCTACCGGAAGGTCATCGACGAGATTTCCGGCTTTTCGGAGCCGGTCCGCAAAAAAGAGATAGAGCTCTTTCACTTCGGCGAATCCCTGCTGCACCCTGAGATAGCACGGATGGCCTCGTACGCATCCGGCAAGGCTCTCAACATAACCCTTTCTGTAAACGCGCCCGAGCTCACGCCTCCCATACTCCGCGCGCTCATGGAGAGCGGCCCGTGCAGGATCATAATCTCGTTCGACGGCTATGACGAGGAGAGCTACAGGGAGATACGGGGACGGAACGCCGATTATCTCAAGGCCTCCGAAAATCTCGAATACGCCGCCGCGCTCGTAAAAAAAGGCCTGCCGCACACAAGGGTCTCCCTCAGGATAATAAGGCTCAACAGGAACAGCCCAAGGATAGACGAGTTCAGGAAGAGGTACGAGGCCATGGGCCTGCCCGTAGAGGTGCGGGAGTTCTTTCCCTGGACTGAAAAGGAGCTCGTCTCGCTGGGGGCCGTGCAGAAGTACCCGCCCTTCATGCCGTGCCCCTTTCCCTGGCAGTACCTGGTCGTGCAGTGGGACGGCACGGTCGTGCCGTGCTGCAGGGACTACAACGGCGTCAACCCCATGGGCAACGTCCGGGCCTCGACCCTGAAGGAGATATGGAACGGCCCCGTATACGCGGCATTCAGGGATCAGCATATTACCGGAGATTACGGCAGGAACAGCTTCTGCAAGGGCTGCATGGAAATTTTCTACACAGAGGGATAGGGTTGGACAGCATCTCTGATATCGAGGCAGGCCCGGAAAAGGGGCCGGTTACGCTCCCGGCGCTCTTCAATGAGGCCGCGGCCCTCCACGGCCCGCGCCCCCTCATGGTCTTCGACGACGGCAGCGCGGTGAGCTACGCCGAGGCAGCCTCCCTCTCAAGGGATATCGCGGCCAGATTGCGGGAAATGGGCGTGGGCAGCGGGGACAGGGTAGTCTCAATCTCCGCGGCCTCGGCGGAGTCGGCGCTCGTCTTCTGGGCATCGATGCTTGCGGGCGCGGTCTTCGTGCCGCTCGATGGCGCGATGCCTTCCGGGAGGCTCGGCAATATCCTTGAGAGGACCGCGCCCAAGGCGGTCTTCGTAAGCCTTGATTATCCGGATAAGGGCGCGCTCGCGACGTTCAATACGGTCTGCTACCGGACAGAGGGCGAGGGCGTTGACGGACTCAAAAGTTTTTCCGCATGGCTCCGGGAGGGGACAGGGGAGTTTGAGCCCGCGGATGTCCCGCCGGCGCAGGACGCGATAGTCCTTTTCACGTCAGGTACTTCAGGCGAGCCCAAAGGCGTCGTGCTCTCTCACAGGGCGCTCTGCGAGAGCGGAAGGCTCATGAAAGAGGCCTATCGCTGGGGCCCTGAAGACACTCTCCTCTCAACAGGCGACTTCCATACCATGAGCGGCCTCCGGAACCCATGCGTGGCCGTGCTGCACGCCGGGGCCTCGTTCATCATGGCGCCCCCTGCCGAGAGGTCCAACGCCGTCTCCGCGTCAGCCCTCATGGAGCGCCTGGGCGCCACGATACTGTGTACTGTCCCGGCCTTCCTCGCCCAGTTCACGAGGTTCGAGGAAAAGGTATCGAGGGGGTTCGCAAGCGGGCTCAGATACGTAATGTGCACCGGCACTAACCTTACAGCCGCGGCCAAAGAGGCGTTCGAGAGGCTCTACGGGGTGCCGGTGCTGAACTATTACGGCCTCACCGAGACCTCGGGCATATGCATAGGAGTCCTGCCCGGCATGGAGAAGAGCTGCAGGGGGACTATCGGCGTTCCTCTGGGCTCCACATCGATAAGGCTTGACGCCGACGGCTCTGACGCAGAGGCCGGGGAGCTCCTGATAATGACCGGGAACCTGATGAGCGGCTACTACGGAGAGCCTCAAGGGGCGGGATCCATTAAGGACGGCTGGTACAGGACAAGGGACCTCTGCCGCAGGAGGCCGGACGGCTCTATAGAGCTCATAGGCCGCGTCGACGACGCGTTCAAGGACCAGAGGGGAGAGCTCGTTCACCCCTCCGAGATAGAGAAGGCGCTTGAAGGCAGCGCCGGTGTGCTGGAGGCGGCGGTCTGCGGCTTCGACGACGGGGACGGCAGGCCGGCTGTCGCGGCGTTTGTAGTCCTCAAGGAAAAATGCGTAGATGAAAGGGCTGTGGCGGATGAGCTCAGGCGCGAGGTCAACAGGGCGCTCGGGGCCCACAGGACCCCGGCGCTCTTCAGGTTCGTGGATTCGCTTCCGAGGGGCACCAACGGAAAGATATTGAGAAGGATATTGAAAGAGGAGCTGAGATGAGCGGCATCGTTGACGTCATATCCGCCTTTGAAAGGGCAAGGGCGGTAAAGCCCGGAAAGGCGCTCCTCGTTGCCTCGAACGGAGAGCTTACGTACGGGGCCCTCGTAGAGCGCACAAGGAGGCTCGCAGGCCTCCTCAAGGAGAGCGGCATCTCGGAGGGCGACAGGGCCATCATATCGAGCAGGGACGAGATAGAGGTGGTCGCCGCGTTCCTCGGCCTTCTTAGAAACGGCGTCACGCCGGTGATAATAGACGCCCGAGCGCCTTTGCCTGAAGCCGAGGCGCTCATCAGGGCGTCGAAGGCAGCGTGCGCGTTCATCGACCCTGAGCTCAGAGGCCGGGCAGCCGGGGTTCCGGTCATCTACGAGCTTGGAAAGGCAGCGACAAAGGCGGGCCTTTTGAGCAGGCTCTCGCTAAAGAAGGATAACGCCGTGCTTCCCGCTTTTCTTGAGGGCGCCGAGGCCGCTGAGCCGCCGGAGAGTGTGGGGCAGGCTGCCGACGCCTACATAATATTCACGTCAGGGACGACCTCGCGGCCAAAGGGCGTAAGGATAAGCCACGGGGCCCTGTTCTTCCATCTCGATACCCTGTCCAGGCAGTTCGGCATATCTCAGGATGCCCGCATACTGAACCTGCTTCCGCTTAATCACGCTGACGGCATCGTCCAGGGGCCGCTTTCCGCCTTCTATAACCGTGCGACTGTCTACAGGCCATTCGAGTTCAGCATACAGAGGATAAACGACCTGCTCGACGCCATCTACAGGGAACGGATAACGCACTTCGTATCCGTGCCAGCCATGCTCTCCCTTATATACAGGCTCGGCCAGGTCCATGAGGCTGCCTTAAACACGGGCGACCTCAGGGCAGTAATCTCCACCGCGGCGCAGCTTGAAAGGGGGCTATGGGAGGGCTTTGAGAAGAGGTTCGGGGTAAGGCTCTCCAACGTCTACGGCCTCTCTGAGACTGTCACGGGCGGTCTCTTCAGCGGCCCCGGCGAGAGCCATCGCGTGGGGACTGTGGGCATCCCTGTTGACTGCGAGGCCAGGGTGGTCCGCGAGGACGGCTCTATTGCCGCTGACGCAGAGCCGGGCGAGCTCCTCATAAGGGGCGAGAACCTCATGACCGGCTACTTCGAGGACGAAGAGGCAACGGCAGAGGCCATAAGGGACGGCTGGCTCCATACGGGCGATCTCGTCGTCAGGGAGCCCGGCGGCTTTTTCAGGATAGCCGGAAGGAAGAAGAACATCATCATATCCGGCGGGCTCAACATACAGCCCGAGGAAGTCTCAGAGGCGCTCAAGACTCACCCGGACGTGCTCGAAGCAGTGACCTTCGGCGTCGAGGACGAGATATGGGGCGAGCAGGTCGTCTCATGTGTCGCGCTCGCGAAAGGTTCGACGGCGGGCGGCACAGAGCTCATCGCCTACTGCCGCGAGAGGCTCGCGCATTACAAGACGCCCCAGGCCGTGCACATCTTTCCAGAGCTTCCAAAGGGGCCGGCAGGCAAGGTGATGATCCGGCAGGCAAGGGAGCTGGCCCTGAAGCAGGGCTCTTCCGAAGGGCCGGCAGCCGGGGGCCTGGCGGCAAAGATAATAAGCGCGGCGGCGGCCTCCTTCAAGACAGACCCCTTTGCGATAACTGCCTTCTCCAAACCGGCGGATATCGCCGGGTGGGACTCGCTCGCGCACCTGCAGTTCGTCGTCGCGCTCGAGGAGGCCTTCCAGATAAGGCTCGACCCCGCCGACATCGTGCGCCTGGATTCCATAGGCGAAGCGGAAAGGATAGTGGGTGAGAAGCTCCGCTCGTAAGGCGCGGGGCGGGCTTTTTGCGCCGCCCCTGCGGGTCTGGATAGCCGCCGCAGCCGTATTCGCCCTCCTCTTTATACTCAGCGCCAGCGCGTTCTGGGACCTCCGCTACAATGAAAAGCCCTTCATGGAAGATTCGAGAAAAAGGCTCGAGGCCCTCTCCGAGCGGGACAAAAAAGGGCTCCGGGTAGTGGCAATCGGAAGCTCGCTATTTCGGCGGGCTATTTTTTTTGACGGCAGGATGGAGGCCTTTGCGGCGGATAACGGCTTCAGTGGGTTGGAGTTTTTGCGCATCACGCGCCCGGGCTGCGAGATAAAGGACTTCGAGCCCTTCTTCGACAGGGTGCTCGACGCCAGGCCGGATGTGCTCCTTATCGAGTCCGACGCGCTCTTCTTTGTGCGCCCCCGGAGGGATTTTTTCAGGGAGTATCCGGATTTCATGAGGCACGTGCTCTTGAAGAGCATGAGCTCGAAGAGGCTCGTCTTCCCGAGGTTCGCCGTCCAAGAGATAGATGGCGCAACCGACCTGCCCGTCATTACAGAGGGATTGGGGACAGCGCAGATGAACGAGCTGGGCCTGAGGAACCTGAAGCAGAGATTGCCGGCTGAAGGGCTGGGTGCCAACGCCCTGCTGAAAAAGGCAGCCGCGATGGGCATACGCCTCGTGATCGTGGACATGCGGCGGGAGCCTGGATTTGAGAAATTCGCCGGAATAGAAAGGGCGCAGACCGCGGCCCTCGCAAAAAATCTCCCGGCAGAGTACGGCGCCGCGCTCATAAGCCATCCTGAGGAGCTCGGGAGGGAATATTATTGGGACTATGCCCACCTGAACGAGGAGGGAAGGCGCAGGTTCTCGCTCTGGCTGCTGGGCGCATTGAAAGGCATGGGGGGCGCGTTGAAAGGCATGGAGGGCGGCGCATGAACATGGTCTCGCTCGCGGCGCTCGCCTGGATAGCCGCGACTGTCGCCCTCTACTGGTGCGCTCCGCGCCCCTGGCAGCCCTACGTGGCCGCGGCTTCGACGGCGCTCCTGCTCGGCGTCTTCTCGCCGGTCTCGCTCGCCGTCCTCTCCTTTTTTACCGCGCTTGCGTATATTCCCGTGCGATACGGACGCCAGTGGGCGGCGGGCGCGCTGGCCTCCGGCGGGGCCGTTCTCGCCATCTTCGTCTGGTTCAAGTCAGGCATGGGCCTGGGCGGGCCGCTTGTGCCCATGGGCTTCGGCTTCTACACGCTCCGCGCCCTCCATTATACGCTGGACTCGATAAAGCGCACCCTGCCGCCGCATACGTTCGGGCAGTTCCTGAGCTACATGTTCTTCCTGCCGACGATAATGACAGGCCCCATAAACAGGTTCCAGGACTTCCACAGGGACCTCTCGAGGAGGCGGTTCGATTCCGCCCTCTTCTCAAAGGGCTGCGAGCGCATGCTGTACGGCTACGCCAAGATAGTCATACTCGCCGCCTACGAGGTATCGCACATACTGGCGCTTCGCGTAAAGGCGCTGGAAGGAACGAACGAGCCGCTGGCGGCGTACCTCGACTGCGTGCGGTACGGCCTCAACCTCTATTTCCAGTTCTCCGGATACTCGGATATCGCGATAGGCTTCGCCATGCTCCTCGGCTTCCGCGTGGCCGAGAACTTCAATTACCCGTTTTTAGCGAGGAACATAGGCGACTTCTGGAAGAGGTGGCACATAACGCTCTCAAGCTGGTGCAGGGACTACGTATACATGTTCGCGCTCTCCGCGGGCAGGCGGCCGTGGCTCGCTGTGCTCTCCTCGATGCTCATCCTCGGCATCTGGCACGAGCTGTCGATACGCTATCTCGCGTGGGGCATATACCACGGCGCCGGCATAGCCGTCTGGCAGGGCTTCCAGAAGGCGAAGGCGAACATGCCGGGGCTGTCCTTCCCCGGGGGAAGGCTCGTCACGGAAGGCGCGTCGTACCTCCTCACGATAAACTTCGTCATACTCGGCTTTGCCATAACCAAGGAGCCTGACCTCCAAAGCGGGCTTCAGGTGCTCTCGAAGATACTCTTTTTCTGGGTGTAAAAAATGTACGGACTGCTAAGGGCATACGTTCCAAAGACCGCGGCCGATATCCTGATGATCATCTGGTACGTCGCCCTCGTCTTCTTCATCATAGCCTTCGCGGGCTCTGACGAGAGCGATTTCAGATACCTGAGGATATGACGGGGCTGAGAATAACAGGATGTGAATTATCTGGTGCCCGAGGCCGGGGTCGAACCGGCACGGTGTTGCCACCTCGGGATTTTAAGTACAATCCAACCATGCTTTCCTCTTCTTTGTAACTCTCCAATATTCCGAATAAAATCCGAAATATCAAAAGGTTAGCTCAAAAGGGCTTTGTCTCTGCGTTTGACTGGGTTTGACAGGGTTTTTCTTGGGACGGGCAAAGTGACGGGCAAAGTAGAAAAAAGTTCTTGCCTGCCGTAACGTATAGGGTTACAATCCACTAATGATAAAGAGCTTCCGCCACAAAGGACTGAAAGCCTTTTATTCGACCGGCAGCAAGGCTGGAATCCAGGCGAAGCACGCGGACAGGTTGCGGCTGATACTGGCGAGGCTCGATGCCGCCTATGAAGCTGAGGATATGAACCTTCCAGGGCTGAGGCTCCATAAGCTCACAGGTAATTTTAAAGGCTTTTGGGCTGTAGAGGTAAGCGGCAACTGGAGAGTAATATTTAAATTTGAAGGGCATGATGCCCATGTAGTCGATTACCTGGACTACCATTGAAGGGAGATAAAACTATGATGCACAATCCTCCTCATCCTGGGGAAGTCATAAAGAAGCTCTGCATTGAGCCTTTGGGACTCTCGATAACCGAGACGGCGAAAGCCCTGGGCGTAAGCCGTAAGACCCTTTCCGAGCTCATCAACGGCAGGGCAGGAATAAGCCCTGAAATGGCCGTGAGGCTTTCCATAGCCTTCAACACTACCCCGGAGAGTTGGCTTAACCAGCAGATGCAGTATGACCTTTGGGAGCTGAGAAAGAAAAAGATAAAAGTGAAGCAGTTGAAGGCAGCCTAAAAAAATGCCGACGATACCTCAGATCATTCCAAATCCAGAAGACCTGCTTGCCCTTGAGCCCGAGGAGCTTGCCGGTGTTGTGCTCGAGTATCTTCATTCGCAAGGGCCAGATTCGAGCGCATTAAATCGTCATAATTTTGGCCAAACCCATACCGTTATTGATTATTCTGATAGACATCGGGAAAGTGTGCTAAAGGCGCTTATGGAGGCGTGGGTTTGGTTAGAAGGTGAGGGATTCGTAGCCCCTAAACCTGGTGATACAGGTAAGTGGGTTTTTATTACAAGAAAAGGAATGCGCATTCGTGGCAGGACTGATCTTGAAAGCTATCGCAAGGCTAATCTATTTCCGAGACAGCTTTTACATCCTGTCATTGTTCAAAAAACGTATTCTCAGTTCTTACGCGGAGAATATGATACGGCTGTCTTTCAATCATTCAAGGAAGTTGAAATAGCTGTTCGTGAAAAGGGTGGATATGCAGCAACGGATTTGGGAGTTGCACTTATGCGAAAAGCCTTTGATAAAGCATCTGGCGCTTTAACAAACGATTCCTTGCCCGATGGAGAGAAGGAAGCTATGGCCCATTTGTTTGCAGGTGCGATAGGACTTTATAAAAATCCCCATAGCCATAGAAACGAGCCAATTACAAGACCTGAAGAGGCGATCAGCCTTTTGATTTTAGCAAGTCACCTGATGAATATAGTCGCGTAGGTTGGGTTAGCGAAGCGTAACCCAACATAAAGAATCTGGTGCCCGAGGCCGGGGTCGAACCGGCACGGTGTTGCCACCTCGGGATTTTAAGGGCTGGCTGTGAAGTTAGTGTGGCAGGTTTGTTTGTATGCTGATGATTGGATTCAAACCATGTTTTCTTGAGATGCAACGAGAGGTACTGAGATGCAACTGCCTGCACCTACGTAGAAAGCCGGCAAATAAGCCCTCAAAGCTGAAGACAAATCAAAATAGAAACCGGGTGCAACACCTGTCGGGGCTCCCGTAGCGTCTTACATATCAATGCTGCCTGATCAGCTTCGCGGTCCCAACCTGCTTGCCAGTTTTCGTATAGATTATGCATTCCAACTTATTGTCCCCTATGTTTTTCATATGAAAGACAGCCGTAATATATGACTTGCCATATTCAGCCTGTTCCAGCAATATCAAAGTATCGCCATCAGTATCTAAACATTCTAATTTTCCATCATTCTTAGTTGCTGGATATGTTACAGAACCACATGATGCCCCATCGTTGTTTCTAATTATAATTTCTAATGGTATGGGTTGATCGCCTGGTATAATGGCATCCCCCTTCCAGGTACCTTTTAAGCGTTCTACTAATAATATCTCTTGTTGACTTTTTTTCACGACTTCCACATCATCCCTGCCAACCCATCCCTCTTTTCCATCAGACAATCTTATCTTTACCCAAATAAAATCCTTCCCTAAGTACTCAACAAGAGTATTTTCTTTTATATCATTAGCGACATATTCAGCAGTGAAAACCTTTGGATTCTTTCTAATGTCTAGTTCTTTTTTAAGGCGATATACTTTCGATGGCGAGCTCAGAAGCTGTTCATCTTTTGATGGTGAACTCAAAAGCTGTTCATCTGGCTTACTTTTAATTGGCACTCCAGCAAATTCATTTCTGTCCCTCTGAGTATTTTGAGTTTTCTGTTCAGGGCTAAGATCTATGTGCCTGCCGAAGGCGAATTTATCGTCAGCGTCGTTGTCTATTAGAAAAGCATTAACAAGCTCAGCCTTTTCTGAATTAACATATTTGACCAACCCTTGGACTATTACATTTTCTTTGCGTTTGCTTATTTCAATGGCTTTTTCACGCGAGATGCTTATAAAGACCGTGCTTTCCAATAAATCAGCATCGAAACCTTTCCTGTCGGCATCGTATTTCCCAAGCTTTGCAACCAAAGTAACTGGATACAATTTTGTCCTCCTTTCCTTCATTTCACTTTCAGACCTGTGCCGCGCCTCCCTAATCCGTTCAACGTATTCCTGGCGCAAGCTTACTTCCTCGATTTTAGCAATCCTGATCCTCTCCTCATATTCCGTCTGTGTCTCAAACTCATCCTTTGACTTGTAAATCTCTCTCAATTTTCTATCCCTTTCACCTTTCAGTTGCAGGGTGTTCCCTGTAAAGTTTGAAAGCGACAGATATAAACCATTCGTATCCCATAAGGTCATATTGTTCTGCTCATCTACTGATGCCAACCTTTTCCCATCTGGGCTAAAGGCTACCGCACGAACATGACTGGAATGGCCTTCAAGGGTCTTTAATTTTTTCCCCGTTGCCACTTCCCACAGTATGACCTTCCCTTTCTCCACGCTTCCTGTTGCGAGTACTTTTCCATCAGGGCTAAATGCAACTCCGAAGTAACTCCCATCCAATGTGTTTAACATATTTCCGGTCACCGCGTCTCGCAGGACCACAACACCTGAGCCTATTGAGCTGGATGCAATGGTTTGACCATCAGGGCTGAAGTCTGCCCAAAGATAGCTGACAGCACGCAATCTCTTCAATTCAGCGCCCGTCGTCAAATCCCAAAAAATTATTGAATAGTTTTCCCCACCGGTCGCAAGAGTATTTCCATCCGGAAGAAAAGATATAAAAGGTTCCCCTGCAGTGTGTGACAGAGCCTGCCCAGCATTTTCAAGCCTTCTTAAGGTTTTCCAGGTTTCCACATCCCATATTTCAGTCTTTGTTGATTCCCCAATGACAAAAAATTTGCCATCAGAGCTGAATGTCAAATAGGGCCAATGATAAATGTTATTGCTATTTCCGGCCGCAAGGGTTTTAATTTTAGTCCAGGTCTCTATATCCCATAGAATCGCCGTCTTTGCTCCCCACGTTGCAAGCCTCTTCCCGTCAGGGCTGAAGGCTAAAGAAAGACCACGCCCCTCCAACGTTTTGAAGAGAGTTCCGGTTGCAACATCCACTATATTGGTATTGCGCTGACCATCATCCACTGCGACAAATTTTCCATCAGGACTAAAAGCCACTCTCAAAGAGCCTTTAAGTTTCCTCTCAGGAAATATAAGATTCATTGATGGGACGTATGAAGCTCCGGTAATAAAGTTATCATCTGAATTCTCCCTTTGCTTTTCTTCAAAAGCCTCGCGTTCCTCCGCAGCCGCTTTTCGTGCCGCATCTGCAACCACTTTCCGAGCAGCATCTGAACCAGCTTGCAAATATTCAGTTAATGAATCTGCTTTTGCCCTGACCTCTTTTTTGGAGCCACTCAGATATTCAAGAAGAGTCTTTCCCTCGTGATTAGCCGCCTTAATATTTATCTTCCATTTCTGCATCATCTCCAGGGCATTTATAGCCTCCCCGGCCTTCCAATCCGGCGTGTCTATACCGGCAGTAACGAAGAAAACAAATGGAAACGACTGAGTGCAGCTCACATCAAGACCTTTGCCAAGCAAAATATCAACCATCTCTCTACCGTTGGGAGACATAATATGACTACCTGCTATCAAAGCATTACATTGACTACTATTAACCTGCATACCCTTCGCGAGCAGAAATTCCATGAGACGGGCGTCTTCCGATGCCGCGGCTAACCAGAAAGCCGAAAGCGAATGTCGTGGCGGCGGAGCATTGAGATCAAGCCCCCTGGCAAGGAGATTGTTTATTTTGCCCATTTTGTCCTTGATAATCTCTTTGCGTTGAATAATATTTTCGAGTTCCCGAAGCCTTTCAGCTGATTTTTCTTCCGCCTTCTGCTCAGCCTCCAGGCGCCTCCGTTCAGCCTCGGCGTGGCTCCGTTTCGCCGCCGCAGCTTCCTTCCGTGCCACCTCAGCTCTACGTAAAAACTCAGTTTCACGCAGATATTTTGAGGCCTCCCCATTCGCTTCAATCAAGGAAAGTTCTCCTGTTTTCGAGTTTACAGAGAACTCAAATACCTTTGAACCCAGCAAACCTTTAAGGTCCACCCTTATCCTTTTATCGTCAATAAATCTATAATCACCGGCGACGGACATGCTTCTTTGCACGACAATGACAGTCCCATCCTTCATGAACTCAATTTTTTCGTTACCGTCCGATCCAACCCATTTTCCGATTATCTGGCTTTTCAGACTCGCTTCAGCCCATGATGTGCTGCACAAGCATACAAAAAGAACAATAAGTACCTTAAGGGTTCGACATCTTCTCATATGTCAGCTCCTTTTTTTCCAACCGTTTTTACAAGTCGGGTATTCGATTGATCCAGCAGGACAGATATTGCCGCGATAGTCGCGCAGTCTGGGTTAGCGCGGCGTAACCCAATATGCTGGATAAGTATTGGTGCCCGAGGCCGGGGTCGAACCGGCACGGTGTTGCCACCTCGGGATTTTAAGTCCCGTGCGTCTGCCTATTCCGCCACTCGGGCC
>Ga0209521_10000701_pt1 | contig 26440 bp, 25 predicted proteins | sample Rifsed19ft4_FD_184016 | JGI IMG/M metagenome (GOLD analysis project Ga0209521, IMG submission 184016) | Soil microbial communities from Rifle, Colorado, USA - sediment 19ft 4 (version 2) | ecosystem: Environmental > Terrestrial > Deep subsurface > Rock core/Sediment | place: Rifle, Colorado...
GCCATAAGCGAGCTTTTGCGTTGTGAAGGATTCAACGTTCCAAAAGTTTTGCGCGTGAGCCACAACGAACGCTTAGTTTTCATGGAGTACATAGAAGGCGAAAACCTCAGCAACGCTATTAAACGAATCGCAACAGCAAAGAGCAAGGAAAAAGCAGAGAAGGACCTGACCAAAATAATGAGAGTTGGCGAAATACACGCGCGGGTACATTCCCTCAATGTTGCGTTAGGCGACACGAAGCCAGAAAATGTAATCGTTGACCCCGAAGATAAGATTTACTTGTTAGATTTTGAACAGGCTTCCCGCGACGGCGACAAAGCATGGGACATAGCCGAGTTCCTGTATTATTCGGGCCATTATCTCCCGTTGTATAGCAATGGCAAAGCGGAATCCATCGCCAGAGCCTTCATAAGTGGCTACCTAAAGGCTGGTGGTGACATCAACACCATCAAAAAAGCAGGAGCAGCTAAATACACGAGGGTTTTCAGCGTTTTCACACTGCCATCTGTGATACTTGCCATGTCAAACGTTTGCAGAAAAACCGAAGCACCGAGGTAAGAGAACATGGTCAAAAACGCAACAACATTAACTTTTTATGGCGGTGTCAACGAGATCGGCGGAAACAAAATCTTACTACAAGACGGAGACACACGGGTATTCTTTGATTTCGGCATGTCCTTCGCTATGAAGAAACAGTTTTATTCGCCGCCTTTTCTTTCGCCCAAGAGCGAAAAAAGCCTTCAAGAACTCGGAATTCTCCCTCAGCTCACGGGAGTCTACACGTTTGATCCAAGCCCGCCTGAAGTTGACGCCGTTTTCATTTCCCACGGACACCTGGACCATTCCGCTTATTTATCATTCATAAAGCGGGAAATCCCAGTCTATTGCGGAGAAACCACGCAGATAATTTTGCAAGCGCTCAGCGAAATTCGCCGTGCAGAGCTAGAGTTTAGCGTTGCAGACATAGACTTCAGAATGTTCCGGACTGGCAGAAGAATCAAGGTAGACGATTTGGAGATTGAACCTTTCCACGTTGACCATTCGGTTCCCGGCGCCTACGGTTTCGTTATCCACACTTCGAACGGCGCAGTTGTCTACACAGGAGATTTCAGAGACCACGGCGCCAAGCCTGAAATGACCCGCGATTTTGTTGAGAAAGCCAAGAACGCGAAACCCGCGGCGATTATCACTGAAGCCACTAACATGACGGGTGCAACGGTTTCTTCAGAAGCAGAAGTTGAAGGCAAATTAGACAGCATTATCGCACGGACTGACGGCATTGTGCTTGCCGAGTTTGCCTATTCGGATGTTGACCGCCTGAACTCCTTCTATCACATAGCCAAGAAGAACCGCAGGTGCCTTGCTGTTTCACTGAAGCAAGCTTACCTGCTGGATGCACTGCGCAAGGACAAAGGCTTAAAGATTCCGAATTTAGACGATGAGACTATGTTGATTTTTCGAAAGTCGAAGAAGCGTTTTGACAAGTGGGAAAGCCAACTGATTGAGCGGTACGAAAAGCAAAACAAGATTTTTGACGTGTTCGAAGTTTCGAAGCAGCAATGCAACGTTGTTTTGGCAATATCCTTTTACGATTTTGAGGAGTTGGTTTCGCTTCAGCCCGCAGCGGGAAGCTGCTACGTTTTGTCCGCTTCGGAACCGTTCAACGAGGAGATGGAAATCGACTACGAAAAGTTGACCAACTGGCTTAGGCATTATGGCTTGCCGCAGTACCATGTACATGTTTCGGGGCACATTATGCCGTTGCAGCTGAAAACGGCGCTTAAGGAGATAAATGCGGAAAGAGTTTTTCCTGTTCACACTGAGAACGCAAGTTTATTCGTCAAGTTCATGCGTGACCTGAAAAGCCAAGTGACGCTCGTCGAGAAATGCAGAGAGTATAAGCTATAGCTTTCAAATGGCTATGCTGATGAGGGCGAACACGCCGAAGGCCGTGATTATTGCGCCCGAAGCTCGGTTAATCCACTTCAAAACAGCTGAGGTAACCTTCTTTCTGAGCAGCCCAACGGTTCCGCTGAGAATCAGCCACCACAAAAGCGAACCTGCGAACACGCCGAAAACTCCCAATGCAGCAGAACCATAATCCGCAACAGCGCTACCTATGCCGATCCCAGCATATATCGCGGCAAAAGAAAGTATGGACAACGGGTTTGTGAGCGTGAGGAAAAACGTTGAAACATACGCGCCTAAGAGGCTTGTTCTTTTCTCTGAGGGCGATTTTTCAAACGGTTTGGCGCGCAGTGTTTTCACGCCTAGAAGTATTAGGAACGCGCCACCGACCAAGCGGAACCATACTTGTTGCTGCACTAATACGTCTGTAATGAAAGTCAACCCGAACGCGGCGATGCAGCCGTACATGGCGTCGGCTGTGGCAGCGCCTAAACCCGAAATCAGCCCGTGAAGTTGCCCTTCCGCTAGCGTGCGGCGTATGCACAGCACGCCTATGGGACCGACGGGTGCAGCGATGGAAAAGCCGATTATTAGGCCGCTGATGAGAAAACCGAAGTCCAAACGTTTTTTCTCCTGAATTCTGCAAGTTTCACGGTTTCGGTAATATAATGGTTTGCCTTTCGAGCGTTTAGACTTATTGATGCGTGTGATTCTTGCGAGCGTTTTATATCTCTTGTTAACGAAAAACATAGTGTGAACTGCTATGAGTGAAGAGGTTCGGTATTACAAGGGCAAGCATGAGGTTAAGGTTGTGACGAAAAGTGCAGGCTACTGGATTGTGGAAGCTTTGGAAGAGTTTGACGATGTGGTTGATGGTGAGAAGGTCACGGTTAAAGTCGGCGAGAGACGTATTGTGCCCTCTAACACAGTCCGCAAACGCAAAAGCTTGCCACCTCCAATAAGAGAGCACGCTTACGAGTTAAAAATGGAGAAGAAGCTGAAACGATTAGTCGTTGAAGAGGAAAAGAAACAAAGCGAAGAGAAAAAGCTGTGAGGTTGCTTGCACAACTTCTTTATGTAGTTGCTGTGCTTCGGTCATATTGAGTTTTAATTCTTAGGCATGATTCATAAATTATATGCTCTCCCAGAGCCTTCAGTATTCACGATTAACGATGAAAGTGACGCCAACCTTCAGCCGCAGAGCACGCGTTCTATTTCACACATTAGGTTTAAGCTGTTTAGGCGGCGCCATATTCCTCCAAATCCTGACGTTCGCGGACATACTGCAGCACGGATACTTTGTGGCCGTGGAGCAAAACCCCGTCATACTAGCATTCGAAGTAGCGCTGACTGCATTTGCCCTAATCTATTTCATGTACATTTATCAACGCCTAATCCGTTCAGTCGGCTAGACCTCGTTTTTCGCCAAAAATACTCCATCACTTTTCTCCGAATTTTCAAAGTTTAAATGGCACACGATACAATTCTACTTTCGACTAGGACACTTTAGGTGGAGAAATTGGCAAACCAGAAAATAAACGAAGGCGACTACGTGCTCCTATGCCTAGACTTACGGCGAACATACATGGTAAAAGTGGAAGCTGGAAAAACCTTTCACACTCATAAAGGCTTTATGAAACTAGACGAACTGGTTGGTAAGGATTTCGGCGTGACGATTCAAAGCAGCCTAGGCGCAGAATTCACAGCGTTAAAACCTTCATTAACTGATTTCATAATGAAGTCGTCCCGCAAAACGCAAATAACATACCCGAAGGACGCCGCTTTAATAGTTATGTTCAGCGGAATAAGCTCGGGAAGCCGCGTTGTCGAGGCAGGCACAGGAACAGGCGCCTTGACAACCGCTCTAGCCCATTACGTCAAGCCAGGAGGCAAGGTTTACAGCTACGAAATCCGAGAAGAATTCCAGAGAACAGCGGAAAAAAACCTCAGGCGCGCTAACCTGATTGACTTCGTTGAGCTGAAGAGCAAAGACGTTACCACAGAAATAGATGAACGAGATGTAGACGCGGTGGTGCTGGACTTGGCGACGCCGTGGTTGGTTGCCCCACACGCTTACGAAGCGTTGAAGGCTTCTGGGACAATAGTTTCCTTCAGCCCAACCATAGACCAGGTTGTCAAAACAACTGAAGCCTTAAAGGCGCACAATTTCATCTGCATCGAAACGGTAGAGTGCCTAATGCGGGGAATGCAAGTTGAGCGTGGCAAAACTCGGCCTCACACATTGATGACTGGACACACGGGTTATATCACTCATGCGCGTAAAGCAACAAAGCCTGAGCAGGAAACACAAAGTAACGGAGTTTGAACAGCATTTTTTAATTCTTTACCGCAGCTTGAGCCATGCCCAGTGTCCAGAAAGCCTGCTTCAATTGTTCACTGCGCGTCCAGCCATAGTAGAAGCCCATTATTCTGGCAAAGTATGGAATCACAATGTTGTTTACGGCCTTGAAGAGTATTGGGTTGTGTATTCTGTTTTCGAGGAACGTGTCGCGCCAAATTCGGATGTTGTATTCCCAGCAGCGAATGAAAAAGTCCCAACGTACTTTCGACAGTGAATCAAGCTCCGCGCCTTTCTTATGCATGAGTGCACAGTTTTCTAGTGGCACAAAGAAAAGCGGCACATAAAAAGCGTTGTAACCTTTCAGGGCGTCCAACAGCTCAAGAGTTTCCAAAACATCTTCTTCTTTTTCTCCAGGAAGACCCACAATCAAAGTGGCTAGCGGATACCAGTCATTATCGTTCAGGATTCCGAGAGCGCTGGTGACTATTTCTTGCCACTGCTCTGGCTTGTAAGGTAACATTTTGCCAGCCATGTACTTTCTCATTAGTCGGACACTGCCCGTCTCAATGCCCGTCTCCGCAGTGACGATGGCTTTCTTGCCATGAGAATACCAACTGCGCGCGATTAGAACCTCAGCTACTTCCTTAACCATACCAGGGTCGCAGAAAACAGGCGTCAAAGACATGTGTGAAACCTGGAGGCTTTTAACACCTGGATAATCTGCGACGCTTTTAACCAGGTTCACAACTGCTGCCCTATTGGGAATAAACCGCTTGCCTTTTGCACCATACAGCCACAGGTCTTCCGTGACTAAAGTGATGTGCGTGCAGCCCTCCCTCGTTGATGTCTTCACTTCTTCCATGATTCTGTCCAGCGGCATGTCCACTTTACTCTGCATTGTAGGTGTGCAGAATTGGCAGTTTCGGCCGCACCCTTTGGAAATTTCCACTGCGCCATGGATGGCAGCATGCTTTGTTAACGGCATCGTTGCACAATCCCAGATAGGTAAAGAATCATCAGCGCGGACTACACGCGGAAGAGCTTCACCATTAACCGCTTTCTTGAAAACTTCAATTATCGCCTCTGGTCTTCCGCCAATGAACACGCAGTCAACGCCGTAACTGTCAGCCACCTTCTTGCGTTCCAATTGCCACGAGCCGAATCCGCCAACAATAACTTTAGGTTTAAATTTCTTAATGCTATGGTGTCTCACGAGTTTTCTAAACTCGATGGCGTTCATCGGTTCACCGCCGCCAATAATTGAAGAGTAAGTTTTGCTGACGTAACCCATTCCCGTCGGATCCATCGAAGAAATTCCGACCACTTTAGTGTCTGACCCTATGAAATTATCTAAGTCTTCAGGATGAACAACAGCAACATCAGACTCGGAGAAGCCGTTTTCTAACAGTATAGCTTCAACCTTTCTCAAGCCATAGGGCGCGTACTTGGCTCTGCCATCATGGTTGCGTTCAACTGGGGGATAAAGGGCTCTTCTGGCGAACTTGAGTGGAATGGGCCCCCTGCCGAAGCCTGCCACAAAAGCGATGAAATGGTTGTTGAAGCAGTCGCTCATTTCTGTGGCTGAAGCAGTGAGCACAACCTTGACACCGGAACCCGTCAGCATCTCTCCTTCGCTTTAGTGTGAATAGAGGAATAGATGTTTCCAGCCTTATTAAAAAATTACTGCTGTTTGCGGGTGGTTTCTCCTTCAGTAGCACTTTTTGTTGAACATGGATCTCCAGTACTCAGGGTTAGACGCTTAAAACAGGTCACCATTGCCGTCCGAGTAACTCTGAGTTGTCATCCCATGATGGTCAAGCTAATGCCTTCTCATCATCCGGCAAAAAATACTAAGCCGAACCAAAAATAAAAGTATTCCTAGCCACACAGCCGTGGAAAAGAACGAAACATGTCACGATTAGTTTTCTGCTGAAAAATTCGATTGCCAAGTTGAGTCTAAGCCCGAACGAACCAACACAGTTCAGCCAGCTGTTAACCAACCGCCAGAGGCCCTTCCCATTTGATGCGATCACGTGGGATTGACTTGAACAGCCAGTCAATGTGACAACTGTTCTTTGTCGAGTCGTTCCAGCCTGCTTCTCAACTTGGCAAATAAATAATTGACTCTTAATTGCATATAAAGTTGTTTGTACAACAGTGTACTAAATTGGCATTTGTACGACAAGGGTTTTTGACAAAATCAGCAAAAGTAATGCATGATATTGTTGGTTAGGAACAGACAAATAATGGTTAATATTTAAGCTTCGAAAATGTTTGAATGATGATTAGGTTATGGTGCGGAGGGTTTTCGGCTTTATATATCGTAAGGCTTTAAACATACTGTTCGAAATGCAGGAAAATAGTGCGGTCACGAGCAACTGGCAAGGAAATGACTAATGAATAACAGGGAAGAAAGATTTGAGCAGGACTTATCCACCCTATTGTCACGGCTTACGATTGGCGTGAATAAAGAGGCGGAGTACAAGCTCAACATTCTCAAGGACTGGCTTGTGAAGCTTCAAAAGGAGAACATTGTGAAGATTAACCATTCGGTAATGGAGCTTGTGTGCGCCAAATACCTCATTCAGAAGGGCTATGAAGTGCAGGTTGAATATTCCCTGAATGAACTCTTAACGTGCGACTTGTACTCTATGAAAGGCTACGGAAACCTCATAGTGGAGATAGAAACAGGCTTCATTCCGCCCGAACACGCGTTGGCCCCTTTAACCTACACGTCGGCGCGTTTAGCCAGCAAAATAATCAGATACAGCAGCTACGCCGGAAAATTCGCGTTAGGCGTGCCGCCTCACTACATTTTGCCGTTTCCACGCGCATTAGCCAAACCCCCAAGAAGGAGAACACTCACGGATATAGAACTTATCAAAAAACTCTGCGACGCGTACTATCACAACCCTCCAGTGACAGAGGAAGAAATCCGAAACGCGCGCATACAAGAAATCTACATCATCGACGTTGACCAAGCACAAGTTCAGGAAATAGATCCAGAAGCCTACTTGAAACGCGCATTGCATAAAGGTTTCATTTTCGCTGATGGATACCCTTGACCTCTGGGAGAACTGACGACAAATGCCCTACTATGTGTACATCATCTTGTGCATGGATGGGAGCTTCTACACGGGATACACCAAAAACATAGACGCGCGAATGAGGCTTCATGAAAGCGGCAGAGGTGCCAGATACGCAAAGATGCATAAACCTCAGAAAGTTGCTTATTTTGAACTTTTTGACTCTCGAGTGAAAGCCATGCGACGCGAAAAGGAAATAAAGAAGCTGACGCACCAACAGAAGCTCATCTTGATTAACTCACGAAACACGCAAGGATGACCGAGCTGCAGTAGGGAAAGATTGATTAAACCTGTTTGAGAATGGAAATTTAAGGTGAAAACTTGTCAGCGAAGAAGAAAACGTGGTGCCAAAAGCTAAACGACAGCAAAGGACTGCCCAAAGTGGAGAAAATTACTGATGCCATGAGCAAGCGGTGGGGCACAGGAACCGTGGTTATTCCCGCGCCAATTGAAGTCGACGAAATGATGAGAAAGATTCCCACGGGGAAGCTTGTGGCAATCAACGAAATCCGCGTCGCCCTTGCTAAAAAACATAAAGCGACAATAGGCTGTCCCATGACAACCGGCATCTTCGCGTGGATCGCAGCCTATGCCGCAGAAGAGCGGAAGCAAAACGGAGAGAAAGGCATCACACCTTATTGGCGCACCTTAAAAACTGGCGGGTTCTTGAACGAAAAATATCCAGGTGGAGCTGAAGTTCAAAAAGAACTTTTGGAACGAGAAGGACATACTGTGATCCAAAAAGGCAAAAAATACGTTGTTTTCAACTATGAAAAATCATTAGCACAAATTTAAAGGCAAAATAGCTTAGCCACACAAAAAAGCATCTTTCTAAACTATAAGCATTAAGGTCAAACCAGTGCATAAGGGTACTAGAATGTTATCGTTTACTGGTAACGGCAGATACTCCACTATCATGGCAACTGCTGCGCCCACTAACGCCTTCAGCGGCGATATGAAAAACGAGCCTGCCAAAAAAGCAAAAAAGAACCCAGCCAATGAGCCTTCTAAGGTTTTGGTCTTATTGAAGGGCAACGGTCTTTTCGAGACGAGTCCTCCGAAAATTGACGCGGTGCTATCGCCTAAAGCGAAGATGGCGATGGCGGCGCTGCTGATTGGAGGAGGGAAGAGTAATAGCGCAAGCAGGATGCCTACTGCGAAGTATATGGGAGTTGCGGCAAACTCGTAGAGTTCCGCCTGCGATGCGGCATGGTGTGTTACTGTGGAGATGAAAAGCAAATTTTTTCCGTCCATGCGTAATAACTCGGATATTATGTAAAGCGCGACTACGATACAAATCATTAAGGCGACAGCGGGAACGCCAATAAAACTGCAGAGAACGGGAACAAAAAAGCCAGAAGCATGAATAATCTCTCTTAACACATCGTTCCTTGATGGTAAGGCTCGCAGTTTTGGTTTTCCGTTTATTACTGGCAAAATTTTTGACAGCTGGCCAGTTACAACATTGTCTGCTTTGATGCGCATCAGGAAGTCGGGGTTGTACCCTATCTTCTGAATCTCGCGGAGAAAAATGGGAGCGTTGTTACGGTCATCCGCCACTACAACACAATCGCTTAGGCTCAATCCTTCAGTCTTGAGAATTTGGGACAGGACTTGGAGTTTGCCATTTTGTTCTATGACTTCGCCCCAGATTTCGCCTGTCAACTCCTCATTATTCACGCCTATGTCAAAGCCGAAACCGTAATCTGCTCCAAGCTTAGCGGCTAATCTCCTAACGACTATTTTTGGCATGCCTGAGCTTATTAACGCGGTTTTGCAGCCTTGCGTTCTAAGCTGGCTGAATACTTCTTTTGCGTTAGGTACCACGGGAACTTTCTCGGCAACTTGTATGAGCCTTTCAATTTTAATGCCTCGTAAACTGTTGAATATGCGTTTTAGCGCTGATTTCAACTGGATTACGCCTATGTGGTAAAGAAAACCAAATAAGAGCACTTTCATCAACTGCGAAATGCCTAAGCTTTTGCCCACTTCGAAGAGGAAACGATTTTTTGGGATTAGCACTCCTTCAACATCGAAAACCACAAGCCTTGGCTCTCTACCATGTGATGTCGCCAACTGTTTTCACGTCTACCCAGTTATTATCGCTTGACCCTGAATGCCCATTCTGCTAGGCCTTGGATTAAGCCTAGGATTATCGTGTTTATCAACTGTTCCAACAACCGTGTCCACCACTTGCTTAGCCTTTTTTGGTTTGAAAGGTTAATTAGTATACCTTATTAAAGCTCTATGCAAGTGCAGGATATAGGCGATTATCCGCCAAGAAACTTTCAAATTAGTGCAGGTGTCTGAAAGGCGACAACTCAGTTAATATTTGTTTCTTCCCTAGTACCTTTAGAGTTATTTATGTGCGAAACTACTTGTGTAGAAACAGTGAGCTTTGAATGGCTAAAGTAAGTATCATAGGTGCCGGAAGCATGGCATGGTCCATGGCTTTAGTCAAGGATCTTTGTTTAACAAAAGGCCTCAAAGGAAGCACGGTTTCCTTTATGGATGTTGATAGAAAACGTCTCGACGTCGTGCATGGCCTTGCGAAAAGATTCGCAACAGAGGTCAAAGGCAAGCTGAGATTTGAAAAAACCACTGAAAGGAAAAAGGCATTGAAGGACGCGGACTTCGTTTTCAACACGGCGCTAGCTGGTGGACATCCCAGCTACGAGACACAGCGCAATGTTGCAGAAAAGAATGGATATTACAGAGGCATAGACAGTGTCGATCACAATATGGTTTCGGACTACCCCACTATTGGCGGATATAATCAATTGAAGCTGTCCCTAGACATCGCTAGAGACATGGAAGACATTTGTCCTGACGCATGGTTGATTCACACGGCAAACCCACTCTTCGAAATCTGCACTCTCTCGACGAGGGAGACCAAACTGAAGGTGATAGGTCTTTGTCACGGACATTTTGGCTACGAGAAAGTGACGAAAACCCTCAGACTTGACTTAAAAAAGGTGGAAGCCGAATCAATCGGTTTCAACCATTGCATCTGGATGACTTCATTCAAATACGACGGCGAGAACGCCTATCCCCTAATAGATGAGTGGATCAGAACCAAAGCGCACAAGTTCTGGAAAAATTGGAACCCTAAGTACTATGACGCGGACATGTCCCCCGCCGCGATAGATATGTACAAAAGATTCGGTCTATTTCCAATCGGCGACACGGCGAGAAGTGGCGGCTGGAAATATCACATCGATCTTGAAACAAAGAAGAGGTGGTACGGTCCCTTGGGCGGTTTTGATTCAGAGATCGGTTGGTCACAATACCAAACAGATCTGAGAAGACAATATGATAGAATGTTTAAGATCTATAATGATCCCTCTGTCTCAGTAACTGAAGAGTTTCCTGCTGAGAAGAGCGGGGAACAGCACGTACCCATCGTTGACACCATAGTAAACGACAAAGAAGGCACGTTTCAAGTCAACGTTCCAAACAGAGGGGCCATCGACGGTATCCCAGACGATGTTGTCGTCGAAGTTCCGGCCATAGTAAGCAGAAGCGGAGTCCAGAGACTGCGCGTGGGAAAACTCCCGAAACGTTTGATGCTGCACGTAATCATCCCTAGAATGCTAAGAATGGAGTGGGCACTCGAAGCTTATTTAGAAGGCAATAGAGACTTGCTGATTGAATGGCTCCTGAATGATCCGAGAACGAAGTCATTCAAACAAGCCGAACAGACTGTCAAAGAAATCCTAACACTGCCCTTCAACAAAGAAATGGCAGAACACTACAGATGAAAGATCCCGCGAAGAAAGATACGGGCCTATCACACTTGTAAGGGAACAAAAAGAAAAAAGTTTCAGGACACCTCCACGATTGGCACGAACCAAACTGCCTACATAGAGCGAATTCGTCTGTTTTGTGTTCTCGGGAAAAGTTTTATCTATTTTATGTGTCTGTGGTTCTGTGGCGGCATGAGCGTCTTCTAAGCATAAATGACGTTTTATATCTAAAATGAGTTGCGATACGCAGGTAGAAACTTCATCATCCAGTTTGGCCACAAACGTACTTTTCATTCTGCAGTTCCAGCGGGCAGCCTCCACCGCAGATTTGCAGTTGAGGGCAGTCTTTGCATTTGGGCTCCACATAGACTCTGTTTCGAATTTTCACTGCGAGAGGATGATTCCAGATTTTTTCCCACGAGTCAACGAGAATGTTTCCGAGGCTCTCAAAATAGCTTTGGCACGGGTAAACATCTCCGTTTGGTCCAACGCACATGTTTATCATCGCCGCTGTGCAGGATTTGACGCCTAAACCCAATTGAACAGGGTCAAAACAGCAATACTGCGTGGGCGTGTACCACAGAAATTTTAGTCCAAGCTGCTGGGCTTTGTCGCGGATTTTAGGCAAAAGCTCAGTTAACGCTTCGACGGGTAACGCGAATTCTTGGCTTACCGCATTTGCCTTCCCAGAATATATGAGGCTGTTGCAGCCGAAAGCGGCAACGTTAAGCTCTTTGATGTAGTCGATGGTTTTTAGGAAATCTGAAGCGTTGTACTTGCTCAGCGTCGTGTTGGTAGTCACGTAGACTTGCGATTGCACAGCGTTTTTTATTCCAGCCACTGTTTCTTTCCAGCTTCCTTTCGCCGCGGTCATCAAATCGTGAACCTTAGGCACATGTGACTCAAGGGTTATCTGTACAAAGTCTAAGCCAGCTTCTTCAAGAGTTTTCACGTACGCTTTGTCTTTCAGTTTCCTGCCGTTGGTTATTAACCCCGTGACCATGCCTTTCTTCTGAGCGTATTGCAGTAGCTCTGGCAAATCCTCGCGCAGTGTAGGCTCGCCGCCTGTGAAGGTTAAGATGAAAACGCCGATTTGGCTGAGGCGGTCTATCACTTCTTTCCATTGCTGAGTGCTCAACTCTGCCGTTTCGTGAGGTCCGCCAGTGTAACAGTGAACGCAGTTATTCTGGCACTTAAAGGTGAGCGCCATGTCCATGCGTAACGGCGCTGAATACTGATAGGTAAAGGGTTCTTCTTTTTCCACTTCGAGAAAAGACACTGGACAAACCTTCTCGGTTTGTGCCAGCGTGCTAATTGTATAGACGAGTTTCTCGTAGTCTGCTTTTGCTTTAGCTGCGTTTACGCGGTACATGCGACGGATTTTCTTCAGAACATGGCTTTCAGGTATGCCCTGCATGAAATAATAGGCGAAGGCAGACGCTGTTTCGTTAAGGTGAAGCACAGTATTCGCGTTTATCACCATGACTCCCCGCTGGTCTGGCTCAATGCGAAGTTGAAGCGACATTCTTGCAAACTCGTCTTTTCCGCGGTATGTATAACGCCCTTGAGGAACTGTAGGCGGACGCAGGATTTTTCGCAGGAAACTCATTTTTAGCCGACACCTCCACCCGCACAAGCGCAAGCGCATGATACGCAGGCGCACGCGCAGGCACATGCATGACATGCGCAGACGCAGCCAGCTCCTTGGCGGGCAGGTTCATGTGACGCTTTCGTTGGAGGCGGCGCTGGGATGATGGCGTTGGCGAATTTTTCGACGTTGAGTACGATGTTGCCTGAGGTTTTTTCTACCGCTGTGGCTATGTTGTTTGCGAATTCTGCGCCTGGAATCGTTGGTGGCTTAGCGGCTTGAGCAGGCGCATTCACGTTTGGCGTGTACGCGGGATTGGGCTGATAATGGTGGTAGCCGTACCAGTACCAGAACCAGAATGGGCTTGGCTCGAAGACGCGGTTTTGGAAGGCTGTTTCTGTGCGATTGCGATAGTTCGGGTCGAGCAGAAGCCATAACAATTGTTCATCATAAGCCTTAGACGCTAAGTCAACCGTGCCAGCTTGCTCCACTTGCGTCCACGCTTTCGCCACGATTTTTCTGTAAAAATCCACTGTGTCGCGTCGGCTGTATCCGCGCAGTTTCTGCTCCAAAGTATCTCTCAGAAACATCACTGTGTGCGCAAGTTTTTCTTCGTCCAGAGTCCCGTCGCCTTTCACTGCGTTGAGGAAGTCGATTTCGTAGTATCTTAGCGGGTTTTCCGCGGTTCCAGTTTTGTCTTTGAACTCAGGCATTATTCGCAGCTTAAGCGCTGGGTTGGTTGCTTCAGTCCACACGGCTCTCTTCTGCAGCAGGCTGTAAAGAATTTCAGTGACAACCTGCGGTGGCTTCATGTCAAGCAGGTAAGAGGCTTCGACGGCTGTTAAGCCACGTCTTATTCCAAGCGTTTCCATGCTGACTTTTGGGGTTGTGTAGGGTTTTTTGCGGATAACGTAAACTGCGACACCGATTGCAAATATGGCGACTACGGCTCCGATGATGGCGAAGGCGTAAGTTCCAAAGGTGTCTTCGCTGGGCGGTGACTGTGGCTTGTAGTTTGGCAGGTATTCTGCTGGGAAGGATATGCCTATTGGGTACTGCTCGTTTGGTGCGAGGTCGTGTTTTTCCCAGTAAAGTGTTAAGCTGCCGTCTTCGTCTGCTGTGCCGTTCCAGTAGGCTTCTTGAGTTGTTTTCACTTCATTTACGGTGACGTTTAGTGGGAGGACGATTTGAATGCGCACTTGGTTGATTGGTACGTCTTCTCGCCATGCTGGCGCAAACAGCATGCCCAAGTTGCCAGTGTTCATTGTGTCAGGGCTAATCATATTTCCAACGTTGGTTAGGAGGCTAAACCATATCGTGTTGCCAGCGGTCAGCGGCGCGTAAAGGTTTACTTTCACTCGGTAATTGTCTCCTTCGCTGTCATCAGAAGCCTGCAATTGATGCCCATATTGGTCGAATGCTTCGCCTACTTGGAAGTCGCCATTGGGCTGTCCTATTTGTACAAAGTTAATGTTGTCTCCTGAGTCGAGTGTTAAACTAACATTATAAAATAGGTCGATTGTTCCGTCTGGGGTTATCCAGATTTTCGCGTACTCATAATTAAAATGGTACACTCTCGTTTGTTGCGCAAAAGCAACGTTTGCAGCCCCCATCGCGTTGATTAGGATGAACGCAATGGTCAGCAAGCAAAGTCGTTTTTTCACCATTTCGGCTCCTCAGTAACCTCAAACGTACTGCCACAGTAGGGGCATGTGGCGTAGGGCACGCCTGAAACTATTTTAATCTGGTTTGCGTCAACCGAAGCTGAACAGTTGGGACACTTCAGCGCAGCGGCTTTCATCTGTCCTGAGAGTTCCAGCTGGTGAATGACGGTTTTTGGCTTGCGCGTTGTGTAATAGGCTATCGCGGCTATTGCGAAGCCAACGGCAAATAGCATTACGCTGACCGTGAGCCTTGTGGCAGTTGCCTGAACCGAGGCAGCCATAGCGAAGATTACGCCGAAGAAAAAGAGAACTGCTGCCGCAATGGCGCCTAATAGTGTTATGATTTTCATGTTTATGTGTGTTGTCGCATCTTGCAATTTAACTTTACCTTTTAGAGCAAGTGCATGTTTCGATTTTTGATATATTGCCGAGCGCGCAACTGGGCTTATATTAAGATTTGAGCTTGTGCTACGTGAGTGCATGGCAATGAGCAAGCGTCTTTCCAGCAAGGAATTCCTTGAATTTTTCGATGCCATATGGGAAAAGGGTCCTCAAGTAAAGTATCAGAATCCCGATGCTTGGATACAGCTTTAACAAATAACTTCTATAGTAGAATCAGAAAGCATAAGCATGTTTTGCAAGTTCGCGATTCAACGTATAGGTCGCGTTTCTAATGGGAAGCTTTATTTTTCAGCTCCTCCACATACGGTCAGCGTGGTGTACTCTTGGATAAGTATTTAGTTTGGGCTGTGGTTGTGGCTATTTCCTTACTTGGCGCGGCTGGCAACATTCTCTTCAAGCTCGGAACCAATAAGCTGGGACCAATACCTCCGCAAAGATTCTTAGATGTTTCATTTATTTTTCAATACCTCTTTACGCCTGCGATTTTCGCTGCTTTGGTGCTGTTGTTTCTCGGACGCTTTCTCACTGGAAGCCCCCTTTCAATTTTAGGCGTAACACAAGCCTTCGTCGTCGTGACCGTTCTGAGTCTGGCATTCACCTTGGTTCTTGACACCATAGTTTTCAAGCAAGTATATGACGCTTGGACCTATGCAGGCATATTCCTTGGCATTGCATCTGTCGCTCTAATCGCCAGAGGAATGACATTCTCCTAAAAATTTGCAAATAAAGTAAGCTCAACTAATGAGGTTACAATGCTGCAATCGATGCGTCCTTCCAAGAACCGGGCATAATTAAACAGACGCTACTGCGCAACTGCCAAAATCTCGAGCACAGGCCATTAGGAAAGGGCTTTTGGAAAGTTATAAATAATATGCGAAAAACAATGGCAGAGGAAGCAGACTGACAAATGCAACGAAAACTACGGCGGTACTTCAACAGGGCGCTCTTGTTATACCTGCTTTTTTTCAGCGTCGTTTTTGCCGCTTACTGGGCAACTGGGGAAGGACACCCAAACGTCTACAACTATTATGTTCGCTTATCAGACGCGTTCCTGCACGGTAGGCTCTACCTCACAGAGAACCCACCTTGGCTGAACGAACTCATACCATGGGACAATAACACTAAATGGTACGTGGTTTACCCGCCTCTTCCCGCGTTCCTTATGATGCCCCTTGTCGCCGTATTCGGCTTGACACTGGATCAAACGCTGGTTTCACTGTTCTTCGGCGCCTTAACCGTTATTCTCGCCTACACCGTTGCCAGAGACGTTCTCAAGAAACCAAACGGCAACCTAGCGAAAAATAACGAAATGTACTTGTGGTTTGCGGCGCTGTTCGGGTTCGGCACCATCTTCTGGTGGATCGCCAGCAACGGTTCCGTGTGGCTCATCGCCCAAGTCATCTCCGCGTTCTTCCTGCTCCTAGCCATTCACGAAGCATTCAACAAGATGCGCCCGCTAGTCATGGGCTTGCTGGTTGGAGCATCCTACTGGTGCAGGCTACCCACCATACTCGGCATATTCTTTTTCGCTGGGTTAATCATTGCGCGGCAGCCAAGTCAAAACTGGATAACAAAAATCCGCACTTCCATTAAGCCTCTCGTGAAGCTCGCCATCGGCGCAGGCGTCTTTGTCGTCTTCAACATGATCTACAATTACGTGCGGTTCGGCTCCCCCTTTGATGTGGGGTACTGGATGATACCAGGCATGTTAAACGAGCCATGGTTCAATCACGGATTCTTCAGCCTTCAATACATACCCGAGAATCTAGCATGGGTTTTAAGCGGAATCCCATCCTTCACAACCACACCACCCTTCATCCAAGCGCCCATGAGAGGCTTGGCAATTTGGATAACCACACCTGCCTTCCTCTTCGCGCTAAAGGCAAAGGCGAAAGATGCCGTCACATGGTCATCCTGGGCTGCCATATTCGCCATTGCATTCGTCATTTTAACAAAAGGAGTCTCAGGCTGGGGCTGGGGATATAGGTACGCCGTGGACTTCTACCCCTTCCTGTACGTGCTCGCGGTGCGGGGAATGGGCGACCGACTCAGGTGGTACCACAAGCTGCTAATCATTTTTGGAATAGCGGTTAATCTGTGGGGTGTCGTAGCCATGCACAAATTCCCAGGCGTCCGCGTTCTGGTATAGCGTTATCATAAGTTTTTTAAGAAAACTACTACCATCTACGAGGGTGATAACTTCGGAGTTATAGGCATGTTCGACGCTGTAGCATGACTATTTTAATGGACTTACGGATATGCAAAATAGTTTTTCAGTGACCAGGGGCTTCTTGCCTTCTGTTTAAGGTGTAAACGATTTTTTGCCGTCAGTTTTTATAGACTTATAAGTTTATTCCATGCAAATGGTATACGCGAGAACAAAAAACTAGTGAAAATGAGGAGACCGTTTGAAAACTCTATCCATACTCAAAAGAATTCCCTATTCGCTCAAAATCGCCATTCTAATCGTGGTGATCACTAAGGTTTTTGTTTTTTCTTTGGGATTTGCCGTGACATACATTAATGAAGGCCCGTCTCCGCCACTTTCAATTATAATGCGCCAATTCTCCCGTTGGGACAGCCCGCATTACATCGACATCGCAAAAAACTGGTACGTCAGCGAAGGTGAACAACGATTCTTCATCGTCTTTTTTCCCCTTTACCCCCTTCTGATCAGGCTAACCACGTTTAGCTTTGAATACATTAATTTGTCAGCGCTTATTGTGTCAAATGTAAGCTCCATTCTAGCCGCTGTGTATCTGTTCAAACTTGCGAAGCTAGATTTCAACGATGACGTAGCGAAAAAAGCAGTTCTTTACCTCAGCATTTTCCCAACAGCGTATTTCTTATCCGCCATATACACGGAAGGCCTCTTCTTCGCTTTAGTTATCGCCAGCGTCTATTACGCAAGAGTTAAAAAATGGCCCTTAGCAGGATTTCTATCGTTATTCGCCGCGCTAACCAGAATCGCTGGTCTTGTGCTCTTGCCAACATTGGTTGTTGAGTACTTTCATCAAAAAGGGTGGAGACTAAAAAAAGTAGACGCCAACCTCCTTTGGCCATGCTTGGCTTTGGCAGGCTTTTTGATTTATCTCGGCATAAACTATCAGGTAACAGGCAACTTTTTCACGTTCATGGAAATTGAGCGAACCCATTGGTCCCAGTACCTCGATCCGCTGCGGGGTTTAGATAATGCTTGGGGTTGGGCTATCAACGCCGCTTTTCCAGAAAACATTACCGTTGGCAGTGCGCAAATAATCTTCGCCGTCTTCGGGCTGTTGATAATCATCACGGGTTTCCTGCTTCGCTTTCGTCTTTCTTATAACGTATACATGCTGCTCACTTGGATGCTCAGCGTGTCCACGGCTTGGTGGATAAGCGTTCCTCGTTACGTGATGGCTATGTTTCCCATGTTCATACTACTCGGCTTTCTCGCACGCAAAGGAATCTTCCATTACGTGATAACAATCGTCTTCACGGCAGCATTGTGCTTTTTCACGGTGCTTTTCGCAAGGGGCTCATGGGCCTTCTGACACGGTGTGATCAAAATTGTGGAAATGCATGTTTGCTTGCGTTTTACGGAGAACGCGGGTGAACGTGTTTTCCTATAAATTTTTATTTTGGGTCATCCCAATTGAAGTCTCAATAAGGGGGAAGAGCAGCGATGAGACTTCCTTTTGAAAGACGCGAAATCATAAGCTTAGCCGAGATGCTTTTGCTTTCGTTCTTGATCAGGGTTGCGTTATTCGCTGTTGCCGGTTACAAAAATGACATGGGCACTTTTGAAGCGTGGTTTGGAGCTGCCGCGAATTATGGTATCAGACCATTCTATCAGGTGGTAAGCTGGCACAGTGGTTATCCGCCGTTCAACGTTTACCTCTTCTGGCTTTTCGGCTCCTTAGCCAAGAGCCTTTCGCTCTACGGAACACCCTATATTGCGTACCTGATAAAGCTGCCTTCAACCATCTTTGACCTTGCGACCGCGTTTCTAATCTTCATTTTTGTAAGAAGAAAACTGGATTTTAAGCTTTCATTCATGGCATCTGAACTGTACGCGTTTAATCCAGCAACGATCTTTAATGGCGCCGTCTTTGGCCAATACGATGCAATATACACGTTTTTCCTAATTCTCTCACTCGTGTTGATTCTGGACTCGAAGCCCACGCTGTCAGCGGTAGCCTTCACCTTCGCAGTGTTGACGAAGCCGCAAAGCATCGCTCTAGCACCTCTACTGATATTTTTGATTGTAAAGAAGCACGGCTGGAAAAAGCTGGCAACCTCCATTATTGCGACAGCTGCCACGGTCATGATTGTGATAATTCCGTTCCAGTGGAACAATCCGGTGACGTTCTTGCTTGATATATATTCTGTTGGCTATGGTGCTTATCCCTTCACTACAATGAACGCGTTTAACACATGGGCTTTAGGCGGAATGTGGCAACCTGACACGCAAGCTTCCTTTTTGATCGGCTGGATTATGTTCGGAGCTTTAACGGGTTTTACCCTGTACATTTTGTACAAGCGTCTTGACGTTTCTGGAGAAATGCTGATTCTTTTTTCAGCCTTCATTCTCTTTTTTGGTTTCTTTATGCTTCCAACAAGAATCCATGAGCGGTACCTCTTTCCAGCGCTAAGCGCCTTGGCTTTAATGTTTCCCTTCGTCAAAAAAGTGAAACCCATCTACGGAGCCTTAATCTTCACTTACCTTGTCAATCAAGCTTACGTCTTGTACTTCCTAAACAATGATATGTTCATCCAAAGTGGAGATCCAGTGGTTTTGATAGTAAGCTTGATTAATTTGATAGTGTTCCTATACGCTTTAAGATTGATGTTCAGGGATTTGCGAGGGCAAGGATTGACTCAAACTCAGCCCAGTCAACGCCCCAGCAAAAGCCTGTTGGAAGGTTCGAAGGGAAATGCAGATCACTAAGCAGGACTTGTTAACGATCTTTGTGCTTTCCATAGTTTTCTTCTCAGTAGCCACGTGGGACCTTGGCATGGAACAGGTTCCGCTCACCATTTGGCAGGCAACCACAAACAAAACTTTCTACGTTGACCTCGGCAAGGCTGAGAGCGTCGACAGCGTGTACTTTTTAGTTAAGGCTGGCTCTGCTACTATTCAGGTTTACACTGGTTCTCCCGGAAACTGGAGTTACAACGGGAATCTCACCATTACGTGGAATTACTACAGCTGGAGCAAAATCACCATTAATAATAACACTCAGTATGTGCGGTTTAGTTTTCAGCAGCCTTCCATCGAAATCGCTGAGATGGCCGTTCTAAGCCAAGACAACCAGAGAATCGCCATCAACGCGGTTAGAAGTGAAATTGTTTCTGACCCGAACTTGCCCAAACTTGTTGATGAACAGAGCTTGGTTCAGTGTCCTCCCACGTACATGTCGGAGACGTACTTCGACGAAATCTACTATGTCAGAACTGCTGAGCAATACCTGAAACTGCAGTGGCCGTACGAATGGACTCATCCTCCTCTCGGAAAACTCATCATCGCAACTGGCATCACAGTTTTCGGCTATAGCCCGTTTGGATGGCGGATAATGGGCGTTGTGTTCGCCACGTTGATGATAGCGCTAATTTATCTCCTCGGGAAAGAGCTGTTTGGAACGTGGATCGGCGCTTTCGCTTCAGCTTTTCTGTTCATGTTCAGTTTCATGAATTTCACGATGGGACGAATGGCAACTGTTGACACGTATGTAGTCTTCTTTTCTTTAGCGTCGCAGCTCTTCTTTTTGATTTACGTTAAAGACGTGCTCAAAAACGGTTGGAAGGCTTCAGTTCTTCCATTGTTCTTGGCAGTGTTGTTTTTCGCGCTTGGGTTTTCAACAAAATGGCTTGTGCTCTATGGCTTCGCGGGTCAGCTAGCTATTCTTCTCGCGCTCAGGCTCAAAGAGGTTATAAAGCTAAAAGATATCTTATCGACGAAGATTAACGCGGTCTTTGACCGCCCATTCTTTACGCTGTTTGCTTTCTTGGCGCTGGCTGTGCTTGTTTACTTTTTGACTTATATTCCAGACATGCTTGCTGGCCGCACGTTGGCAAATGTGTTTGAGTTGCAGGGATCTATGTACCAGTATCATTCAACGCTAACCGCCACTCATCCTTTTTCGTCTCAATGGTGGACGTGGCCTTTAATTCAAAGGCCCGTGTGGCTTTTCGCGTCAGACCTGCCCGGCAATACTGTGTCAACAATCGCAGCCATGGGGAACCCTGCGGTTTGGTGGGTCGGTGCCGCGTTCATGATTTTGGTTGTTGAAGCAGCCATAACAAGAAAGGATTTCGCCAGCATTTTCATCACGGTCTTGTTCTTTTCCCAGTGGCTGCCTTACGTGTTAATTTCGAGAGTCACCTTTCTCTACCACTTTTACGTGAATGTGCCGTTTCTCTGTTTGGCTACAGCGTATTTTCTGAACAAACATTGGAGCAGCAAATGGGGAAAAGTAGCAACGATAGCCTATTTTGCAGGCGTAGTGGTCATATTCGGGCTTTTCTATCCCGCCATATCTGGAATGCCCGCGCCTACCTCTTGGAGAGACAGTCTAAAGTGGCTTGGAAGCTGGGGGTTCTAAGAATGGAGGAAGAGCCGAGTCAAGGCCGTCTGGTGGAGGTTTCAGTGGTTCTTCCAGCCTACAATGAGGCAAACAAGTTGGAGACTGCAGTGACAAAAGTAATGAACGCCCTCGAGGAATTTGCGGATTCGTATGAGATAATAATTGCCGAGGATGGAAGCACAGATGGAACCGACAAAGTTGCGGCTGTGCTTTCTGAAAGGTACTCATTCATAAAGCATCTTCATGGGGAAAAGCGCCTTGGAAGGGGAACAGCTTTAAAAAACGCCTTCAAAAAATCCAGCGGCAGAATCATCGTTTACATGGATGTGGATTTAGCCACAGACGTAGGGCAGTTAAAATCTCTTGTCAAGGCTATTGAAGAGGAAGGATGTGATTTTGCAACTGGTTCAAGGATGCTTTCTGGAAGCAAGGTTGAGAGAAGCCTCAGGAGGCGGATAGCTTCAAAATCCTACAATTTTCTGGTCCGAGCAATGTTGGGCTCTAAGGTTAAGGATCACCAGTGCGGTTTTAAAGCTTTCAGGCGAGAACCTCTCATGCAATTACTTGATGAAGTGACTGCGAGACACTGGTTCTGGGACACGGAAATCATTGTCAGGGCATTTCGCAAAGGCTACAAAATAAAAGAGATTCCAGTGGAATGGAAGAGCGGACGCGAAACTAAAGTGAAGCTCTTCAAAGATTCCTTTAACATGGCTGGGCAAGTGATAAATCTCTGGTGGCAACTGAAACGGCAGTAGTTTGACGCAGTGCACAGTTACTTTTTTGTTCGTTTAGCGTCCATTTCTCAGCGAATTTATCTTCTAGCGAAGAGGACCAGAGCTCTAGCTATCATCGATGCCCCTATGACCGCTAGTATCGCAGCCCAGAACATAAACCATGTCTCCAAAGTTGTTGCACTGTTGAGAAACGTGAACACCAGATAGGTGGCTCCAAACCAGAAAACAAGATTCCCAACTGTTTCCGTTGTCTTGCCAATCGGCGAATGCAACAAGAGCCTCAGCCCAAGTAATAGAACCTGCAAGACGCCCAAGCCTAGACAGAACTGAAATACAGCTCTGTAAAGCACTGTGTAGTCAGCTGGACTTATTGGCGCCGGCAAAGATATCCCAATACCAGGAACTTGCAAGATATTGAAGGAACCAAAAAAAGCTACTATCTCATCCCAAAGAGAGACTGGGAGAGTAGCTACGTAGATTACTCCGATTAAGATGAAGATAGCTCCCACGGAAATTGCACTGAATATGCCTTCTCCAGCCCTGTATGGCTGTGTGTGCGCGCTTGGATTTTTGCTCAATTTGTTTCCCTTCTCCCGATTATGTTGTATCATAGTGCATATAACTTTTTTCTGTGCGAGGTGCATATTTTAAATAGTCATTCTTCAATAGAAGAGTAGATTAAGGTGAGGTTAATGGCGTACTGTCCAAAATGCGGCAATAAAGTTGACGAAACCATGGTCTTCTGCCCGAGATGTGGAGCATCGTTGAAAGTGGAAGCGCCAGTCCAAGCTGCGCCTGCGCCGCAGGCTCCGCGGAGAGGCGAGAAAGCTGAGAAGGGTGAGAAACAGGAAAAGCGAGAGAAGCAAGAACCAGAAAAAGGAGAGAAACATGAGAAGGGTGAATACGGCTTCATCGGCTGGTTGATCGGCGGCTTAATTCTGATCCTCATAGGTTTGGTCGCGTTTATTCAAATCGCTGGCTGGCTCAGTAGAGGAATGGTTGTGGCTTTGTTGCTTTTGCTAATCGGTGTAATAATAATAATAGCCGGTGTCTACTTCGTTACTGTGACACGTAGGCGGCATCCTGCACCTGCTTAGAGGAGCCATCCCAGAAATAGTCGGTGCAGCCTGTGTTCCAGAAGCGTTAAAGCAGTGCGTCTTCCGAAAACGCGGAAATAGTTTTTTCCAGCTGCTTCTATCATGTCGCCAATGTCATAGCGGGGAAACATGCACGAAGAGATTATCAGTCTGCCCCATTCGCCGCGCTTAAGCTCGTGCAGCATTTTTGCGCCTTTGTTAGTTATAACCTCGAAGAAGTAAGCGTCGTAATTAGGCGTAACATATGGCAGCTCGTCCAGTTGCTGGGCAAAAACTCCCTCTGTTGCCGTGTACATTTCCACAATGGGTGCTGGTCCGAAGTACTTCTGGAGAAGCGGCGCGTATTTGAATTGGATTTTGCGCACGCTGGTGCAGAACAGAGCTTGAAGCTTCCAAAGGTCAACAGGCTTTTTTCCGTGTTTTCGGTGTATGTATCTGGCGAAGGCCAAAATCACCGGCGTTACGCCCATTGTGGCCGTAACGTTTCTGTTAAGGGCTTGCTGATAGACCAGCTCGAATCTCTTTTCCCAATCCGCATTGCCGATTCCCGAACCCAGCGCGTCTACTTCTTCTTGTCGCGGCAATAGGCTGACTCTGTCAAACATGGGGTTGAGTCTGGCGTAGGTTCCAGAACTGTATCCGTAACTGATTTCTCGTCCATCCGTGGTCATGGTGTGAACGCTGGAGGGAAAATTCAGGTTCAGTATTTCGCCTGTGAAAACTTCAAAGTTCTTTTTTCTCAGTGCATAGTTTATTAGTGCTCTTGCTCCGCATGTGAAGATTTGTTTGAGGTGTGTTTGTGTTGCGGGCAGAACTTTTGCTTTTCCGGTTGAGCCTCTTGTCATCACCCAGCATTCTGGCGGTTCTGGCAGAATAGCCTTGTAGTTGCCTTCTCTGGCTTGCGCTAGGTAAGGCATGAGTCCTTTGTAATCTATTATTGGAAAGTTCTTCTGATAATCAGCTATTCCCGCAGTTTGCAATGCATTATGACTGGTTCCGTAGTATGTGATTCCGTATTTTTCGATTAAGTCGTATAGAATGTGTTCTTGGGCTTTCTGCGGGTTCTCCAGCGACTCGTACCACGGACCAATTATTGGCTTTAATATGCCGAAGTTATTGTCTTCAGGCAACATTTGAGATACACCTAACAACTTGTTTTAATTGCCTTATATGTTTCGCCATGCGTATTTGCTAGAAAAAGCATATTGGCAGATTTGATAAAATAGAAAAAGTGTGAGGGTTTAGCGGGCTCTTGACCTTACTCTGGGTTCCAGCAGTGTCCAGAGCCACTCTACGAATTCTCTGAGGTTTTTGGTTTGTATGTAGACTTCGCCTGGACCTGTGATTTGCGTTACTAGGCCTTCTCCGCCAAGCAGGGTTTCTTTTAGTCCGCCGAACTTGGTGACTTTGTAGCTGCAGGTGTCGCTGAAGCCAACTAGGTGAAAGTTGTCAACTATCATGGTTTGCCCGGGCTTCAGAGTGTGCGTGTCTATGGCGCCGAAAGTGTTTATGAAGAGAAGACCGTTTCCAGTGACTCTTAGCATGAATAAGCCTTGTCCGAATAAGCCTTTAGTAAAGCCTTCCCATTTCACGTCTAAGTCTACTGTGTCGGTTGATGCTATGTAGGCGGATTTTTGTATTATGTAGCCTTGGTTTGGCTTGACTTCTAGAGTGGCTATGTCGCCTACGGGTGCAGATACGAATGCGGCTTCTGCGGGTCCTGCGGTTGCGGTGTAGTCGTTGACCCAGAAGGATTGTCCGCCTATGAGGCTTAAGCCTAAAGAGCCTAGGAGGCTTTTTTCGCGTTTTCGTGTATGCGCTTCTATGGTTGGGTCCATGTAGGTCATTGCGCCTGCCTCGGCTGTTATGGTTTCGCCTTGGTCCAAGTTTACCACGAGCATGGCATAGGATGGTTTGTATTTGATTTCATATTTCATTATGGTCGCCTGTTGAGGCTAAGTGTGTGGTGCAAGATAAACGTTAATCAAATTTAAACCTCACCACAAGCCAAAGCAGAACGCACAATTCACGCGACATTTCAATGCATATAAAAGGGAGGGGATAAACACCTCGCGCACGCAAAGAAAGCCAACATCACCAGCACCGCATATTTGGAGCCTAATAGAAATACAATGCAGAAACCTATAGAGGGTCTATCCGTATTGGCGGTTTCATCAACCAAAAAACGTAGAGGGAAAGGGGATAGAAAAAACGATAGGAGCCTATCTAAGGATTCCAACTGCAAAACCTCGATTTTGCTTAGAAGTTCAACCTATATATAAGGGGGCTATAGTCACCGAAAGCACATCAGTAAAGCCCTGTACCAATAAAGCCTTATACAAGCTTGCGATTAACCCAGAAAAACGCTGGTGCTTAACACTGAGCCTAGCAGTAGACGCAAAATCACTAATCAAACAATTCGGCAATATCCGCGCCCTAGATGGCTTAACCTTCAACATAAACAAGGGCGAAATCTACGGCTTAATTGGACCAAACGGCGCAGGAAAAACCACAGCCCTCCGCATCGTCAGCACACTACTCTTACCAACCTCAGGCAGCATCAGAGTTTTCGACTTAGACGTGGTCGACCAAGCTGCTGAAATCCGCAAAATCATCAGCTACCTCCCAGAAGAAGCAGGAGCATACCCAAACCTCTCAGGCTGGGAATACCTCGAATTCATGGCCAAATTCAACACAAAAAACAGCAACATCCTCCGCGAAACTATCAAGGAGGCAGCAGAAATCAGCGGTCTAGGCGAACGTCTAAAAGACAAAGCGAAAACATACAGCAAAGGCATGAAACGCCGACTACTCGTGGCAAGGGCATTAATGACCAAACCCAGACTCGCAGTCTTAGACGAACCCGCAAGCGGCCTAGATGTGCTGCACGCTTACCATGTCAGAGAAGTAATCAAACGCTACGTGAAAGAACACAACGTCACTGTGCTGCTCTCAAGTCACAACATGCTCGAAGTGGAATACCTCTGCAACCGCGTAGCGCTGCTAAACAAAGGAAAAATCATAGTCGAAGGAAAACCCAACGAACTCAAACAACGCTTCAACAGCCAAAACCTAGAAGAAGTCTTCGCCAAGGTGATTGGCTATGCTTAAAGGCTTCCAAACCATCCTCGTCAAGGAGCTCAAAGAACTAATTCGCGACCCAAAAATCCTCTTAGGAATGATAATCTTCCCGCTAATAACATTCCCCGTACTAGGCGCCGTGCTCGGCTACGCACAGCAAACAGCCCAAGAACAAGCCCAAAAAGCCACGTTACTCGTAGTAAACAACGACAACGGAAACTGGTCTCAAACACTCATAGATTTTCTAACTGCCTCAGGAGTAA
>Ga0209521_10000705_pt1 | contig 26358 bp, 20 predicted proteins | sample Rifsed19ft4_FD_184016 | JGI IMG/M metagenome (GOLD analysis project Ga0209521, IMG submission 184016) | Soil microbial communities from Rifle, Colorado, USA - sediment 19ft 4 (version 2) | ecosystem: Environmental > Terrestrial > Deep subsurface > Rock core/Sediment | place: Rifle, Colorado...
ACGCCCTTGGGGGTTCGAGTCCCTCACCCTCCGCCATCACATATCGACAGGAGTAGTCCGTGGGCTCCTCGGGCTCACCTCACACGCCCAAGATGACGGCTGAACTTCTGCGCGCATACAGTGAAGCGGCGCTCCGCAATGCGGATGAATTGCTCGTTGAAGCATCTCTCTTGCGTGACCATGACCACATGGCGCGAGCCTACTTCTTGGCCGTCGCGTGCATTGAGGAAGCCGGCAAGGCTCTGCAAGCGTTCGATGCTCAGAAGCGGAACCTGTCTGATCCAGCAGTCTGCACCAAGCTAAAAGCAGGCATAGAGAGCCATGGACAGAAGATCAACTACGCATTGAGCATGTGGGCCTTGAGTGGTCCCGATCCGCGCGGTGCTCTAAAGGTGGCTCTTGATCTGATAGTTCACCTTAAGCACGGGCGCGAACCTTCGATGTACAGCGATCTGCGCACCGGCCCGGATCGAGTCCAGACGCCACGAGACATAGTTCGCGCTGACGCCGCGAGGGACTGTGTCAGGTTGGCCGAGAACTGCCTCGCCCATGCGCACCGCCACGTGAGCGAAAAAACACCGTTCAAGTTCACGTCCGCTCAGGACAGGCTGTTCACGATGAAGTCCGCCAAGTTTCAGGAGATGTTGAACACCGAAGACTTCTGGTGGTACTTCATTTCGCGGATGGAAGCGGGCCAGCAAGACATCGCAGAAGCGGTTCTCGGATACGAACGGGATCACATCAAAACCGGAATAGCCTTCCGATCTGAGGTTGAAGCCGGGTAGGGTGGGCACGGCCCACCTTTTCATTTCAAATTATTTTCACTCCTCCCATCTTATCTTCCCCGCCGTCCTGCCGGGAATATGCCCGCTCACTCCTATCCCCATAAGCGTCTTCGTAAAAAGTATAGAGATGACACGCGCTACTTGAATTCCGCGCTGAAGAATATTAAAGTTTAACGATTATGGCTTACAGGGTAAAAGAGGCGGACTTCAGGGCTTATGCCGCCAGGGTGCTCGATGGCCTCCCCGGCGAGTTCAGGAAGCGCATGGAGAACGTCGTAGTGGTCGTGGAGGATTACCCCTCTGACGAGGACGCCGCGGGCGCGGGCGTCGCGCGAGAAGAGCTTCTCGGGCTATTTCACGGCCTATCACGTCTTGAGCAAGAGTGGTCCAGCGGCGCTCCCGACCATCTTCCCGAAAGGATCGTGCTCTACAAGCGCAACATCGAGGCCGTCTGCTCCACGAGAGAGGAGCTCCTCGAAGAGATACGCCTGACCGTTCTACACGAGATAGGCCATTATTTTGGCCTGAGCGAGGAAGAGATCGAGAAGTACGAAAACGGATAAAATAGTTGCGCAGGGTTGGGTTAGCGCAGCGTAACCCGATAGCATTTGAACCGGATAAAAAAACGCCCATCCAGGACAGGATGGGCGTTTTTTTACATTTATAAAGCGAGCCGCTATTTCTTGAACAGGCCGGCGAGCCTCTTTCTGAAAGCAACGCCGCCCATTATACCAGCGCCCAGAAGGAGCATGGAAGAGGGTTCCGGTATGGCAGGACCTGTCGGCGGAGGGGGCTCATTGATGCCCGCTATGCCTGATACGTAGAAGTTAGCCAGGAAGATGTTGTCATCGAAGGACGGGTTTTCCGTAAAGATGTTTATGCTCATATCGCCTGCGTTGATGTAAGGGACCAGGTTGTATCTCTCGTGGTCATCGGCATAAGAAGGATTCAGAGGGGAGAACGGGTCGTCGAAGCCGCCTACGGTTATCAAGCTGCCGTTTGATACAACCAGCCCGTCATCCATATTGCCGGCATTTTCTGTTATCGTGGTGCCGTTGACCATTACCGTCGATTTCTGGTTGCAGCAGCTGAACCCTATGCCGAGCGACATCTCGGCGAAGAAGCCCGGGGCGAGGGGGTTTAGAGGGTTGGCGAAATTTATGGCAGTGCTGTCTCCCGCGAAAGCGGAAAACCCGTCCAGGATGCCTACGGTCGCTTCCGGCAGGCCAGGGTTGGAGTATACGACTACAAGCGCCTCTCCATCGATGCTGAAGGTACTGGACTCGGTCAGGTTGAAGTTATAGACGCCGCCGGCACCGGCGTCAATGATCGGCTTGACGATGCCTGTGACGTCAGACCTGAAGTTATACCATGTTGAACTGCCGATATTGGGAGAGAAGACAACAGGCGTGGCGTTCAATGTCACGCTGGGCGTCGTTGACGTGCCATAGGTGTTTACGCTGTAAAGATAAGCGCCAAGCACGGTAGAACCCGCAGGCGCGCTCGCGCTTATCACGCCAGAGCTGCTGGTGTCGCCGAAACCGTCGGATGAGTACCCGACATTTCCATTAAAACTCTGGAAAGCAATCAAGGACGCGTTGGCCTCCAACTGCGACCCGCCCAGGAAAATGGCCGTGGCCATACCCAGGAATTTCAAAGATTTGAATTCCATAATAACCTCCCGCCAATCAGATGCAATTACCTAATGCAACGGGCATGCCAAAATTTTGACTTTAGAACCATTTGAATTTTAAGCATTTTTATGTAAATTAAGAACTCAATCTATTTTCAGTTGTAAAGAATCAAATAAAGATGTCGGTTTTCTTTACAGAGGAGTAAGCCAGTTATACACGATTGATATTATTCTGAGGGGAGATAATCCGGGCATAAGCTGAAGCGGCAAGGGCGGTCTTTTTTATTATGTTTCACAACGGAGGACTGATTTGGCCCCCGCTCATCAGCTCAGGAACGTATCAAAGTTCATCCTGTAGGACTTCGGGTCCAGTATGCCCGTTATGAACATCTTGCCGTCGTTTTGAAGGTCCACGCCGAACGGCCTGTCATAGAGGCTCTTGTCCTTATCGAAGACAACGAGTATATTGGGACGGACGAGGTCCGATTGGTTCACCGACGTGACGAGCCCGACCTCTCCGGTATTGAGCTCCACGAGGCTCCCTATGGGGTATATCCCGATGCTCCGGATGAAGCTGTCGACAAGCCCTGCGCCGAAGTAGTCCGCGCCGCGCAGGTAGAGTATCTTCAAGACCTCCGTGGGCAGCAGGCCCCTGCGGTATACCCTGTCCGTGGTCATCGCGTCGTATATGTCGGTGACCCCTGCCATGCGGGCGAACCGGTGTATCTCGTCCTTCCGGAGGTTCCACTGGTAGCCTGACCCGTCGTGCCTCTCGTGATGCTGGCTTACCACGTATATGGATTCGAGCTTCACGTCCGCCGACTCCGAGACGAAATCCGCGCCCAGAGACGGGTGCTCCTGGACCTTTACGCGCTCTGCAGCGGTATAGAGGCCAGGCTTGTTCACCAGGCTCTCCGGAAGGAGTATCTTGCCGAGGTCGTGGAGCAGGGCGCCCACACCGAGGGCCATGAGCTCTTCTCTCATGAACCCGAGGTTCCTGCCCAGGGCTATCGAGAGGATGCAGACGTTCACCGAATGGGTAAAGGTGTAGTCGTCATAGGCCTTGAGCCTGGCGAGGCTTGTGAGGGCGTGCCTGTTCCTGAAGATGCTGTCGACTATGTTGCCCAGCAAGGCGTCTAACTTGTCCTTGTTTATGCTCTTGCCGAGACGCGCGTCGCAGAGCACGTCCTTCACCACGCCAAGCGCGTCTTCCCGTATCCTGCAGGCCTCCCGCAACTCTTCCTTGAACCCGGCCTCATCCTCTTTCAAAGATCTTACCGCGGTCATGTCAACGGAGCCGGCCCCCATGGCGGCAGCGATGGGGTCCTGGGCGCCCGGCTCATGCAAGGGGCTTTTTTCGCCTGCCAGGTCCACAAAGACGCACGTATAGCCGTTTTCAATGAGTTTGCGGATGTCATTTGCGTCCCTGATGAGGATATTGTTCATGAAAAAAAGGTCCTCGCCAGGGCCTTTCCCGACCCCGCAGACGTCCATGCCAGTCTCAAGCTCATTTATGCCGATCTTCTTTATCAAGGCGCACCTTTAGCAGATCAAGGACATGGTCGACAATGAAATCCGTCGGCAACGGCTTCAGAAAGAACCTTCCTCTTACGATGTCCCTCTCCCGCGCGTCTCCGGGCTCGCACGCCCCTATGAAAAGGAACCTGCCTTCGAGCTCCGGCCTTTTTTTCACCATTCGCAGGTAAAGGTCGGCGCCACGGAGGTAATAGAGGTCCAGCTCCGAGATCACGAGGTCGTATGTTTCAGCGTCGATCCTCTCCAGGGCGCTCATACCATTGCTCACCCTTTCAACAGAAAATCCATGCCCAACGAAAGCCGCCGCGAAGACACAGCTTGACCTGGCGTCGGCGTCCACGAGAAGTATCCTTTTAATAAACGAGTATCTCCTTTTTAAAAAATTGCCCAAATAGGCAAATATATTTCAAAATACATGCCAAGTCGGAAAATTTATATGCTTATTCATGAATAATGAATACTTAGGAGGCCGTTGTGACCGCGAGTTGAATAAAAATTTGTGTACAGGTTTACATAAAAATGTTACATTCGTGTTCACATGAAACACTCGTTTCTGTTTGATGGAGATGGATATGCCTAAAAAGGTCATTCCAGAGGACATGGATTTTCTGGTCAGCAGGTTGGCTGAGCTTGAAGGCCAGATAGCCGAATACAGATGGGCCGAGCAGAACCTGGACAATTACAGGATGCTATTCGACAACATCTCCGACCTCGCGTATATCTGCGACGACAAGGGCAATATCCTCTATGTGAACGAGGCCTTCTCAAGGCTCACAGGCCAGAGGACCGAGGATTTCATAGGCCGTCCCTTTGCCCCGCTCTTTGATGAAGAGAACTTGAAGATCGGCCTGGAGAACTACATGAGGACTCTCGAGGGCGAAGGCCCCCAGTTCGAAATCCGCTTCAAAGACACCGGGATACTCTGCGAATTCAAGAACCTTCCGGTGAGGGACGGCAAGAGGAACATAGTAGGCGTCATCGGGACAGCCAGGGACATAACCGAGAGGAAGAAGGCGGAGCTTGTCTTGCGCCAGAGGGACTCCGTTCTCGAGGCTGTAAGGATCGTCTCCGAGGAGCTCCTGGGGGCGGGCGCCTATGAAAAGGCCCTTGAGACTGCGCTTGAAAAGCTCGGGGAGGCCGTGAACGTCAGCAGGGCCTATATCTTCAAAAACCACTCGTCAGACGACGGGACGCTATTTACAAGCCAGCTCCACGAGTGGAGCGCCCCCGGCGTGCCTCCCCAGATAGAAAACCCGGACCTCCAGGGCCTCCATTACCGGGGTTCCGGGTTATCGAGGTGGGTAGACGCGATGGAGGCCGGCGAGGTCGTCCAGGGGCACGTAAGGGATTTTCCGGAGTGTGAGAAGACAGTGCTCGAATCCCAGGGCATCAAGTCCCTGGCCGCTGTCCCGATCTTCGTCGAAAACAGCTGGTGGGGCTTCGTCGGTTTTGACGAATGCCTCCAGGAGAGGGATTGGCCTCGCCTCGTGATAGACGCGCTCAAGGCTGCGGCCGGTACAATAGGCTCCGCCATCCAGCGCAGGCTTATAGAGGAGAAGCTCAGGAAAACGGCCGCCACGCTCATGGAGGCCCAGAGGCTCTCGCTCATCGGGAGCTGGGAATGGGATATCGCGAGGAACGTGCTCAGCTGGTCAGAGGGCCTCTTTGACATATTCGGGGTGGGCCCGGAACTCCTCAAAAAGGACGCCTACGAGGCCTTTATCGGGTTCATACATATTGACGACAGGGAGAAGGCGGATTCGACCATCCGCAAGGGGCTCTCGGATAAAAGGCCGTTCAGCTTTGAATTCCGGATAGTCCGTCCGGACGGGCAGATAAGGCACATCCATACGCGCGGGCAGGTCTTCTGCAACGAGGCCGGGGCGCCGATAAAGATGTTCGGGACAGGGCAGGACATAACCGAAAGGAAGCTCGCCGAGCAAAAGCTCCGGGAATCAGAGGAGCAGTTCAGGGTCATCTTCGAAAACTCCAGCGACGGCCTTCTGGTAGTCGACCCGAAGACCCTCAAACTGGTCTTCTGGAACAAGAAGATATGCCGTATGCTCGGCTACGGCGAACAGGAGCTCAAGGAGATGAGCGTGCCGGACCTGCACAGGGCCGAGGACCTTCCCATGGTCGCCGGAGACTTTGAAAAGTTCAACAGCGGAGAGACTCCTTTTGTAAGGAACATCGCCGTCAAAAAAAAGGACGGGGGCGTATTTTACGCCGACATAACCACCGCGCACATAAGGCTTTCCGGCAAGGACTTCGGGTTGGGCGCGTTCAGGGACGCGACCGAGCGCAAGCGCACGGAGGACGAGCTCAACAGGTACAAGAGCAACCTGGAGGCTATATTCAGGAGCGTGAAGGAGGCCATCATATCCGTAGACCAGGGCCTCGGCGTCACGGAGGTGAACGAGGCCGCGAAGGCGATATGCGGGATAGAGAGGTCAGACATAGGGGGACGCATCAACGCGGTCGCGGGGGCCGACTGCTCCTTTAAGTGCCTTGGCGCCCTCGAAGAGACGATAAAGAGCAGGACCCCGGTCGAGGCGTTCCGTCTTGAGTGCGGCAGGAAAGGCAGGCCCCGCCAGACGGTCACGCTCAACACATATCCGCTCATCGACAGCTCGGGGTCTTTTACGGGCGCCGTCCTGGTCGTGAGCGACGAGACGAGGATAGTCGACCTGGAAACGGACCTCGGCGAAAGAGGGCAGCTCCACAATATCATCGGAAAGAACGAGAAGATGGGGGAGCTCTTCAGGCTGATCGAGTCGCTCGCCGACATAGACACCACCGTGCTCATAACCGGCGAGAGCGGGACAGGCAAGGGGCTCGTTGCCGAGGCGCTCCATTATACCGGCATAAGAAGCGCAAAGCCGCTCGTAAAAGTGAACTGCTCCGCCATCCCGGAGTACCTCCTTGAGAGCGAGCTCTTCGGGCACGTCAAGGGCGCGTTCACCGGGGCCGTGAAGGACAGGGTGGGCAGGTTCGAGCTCGCCGGCGGCGGAACGGTCTTCCTCGACGAGATAGGCGACGTCTCCCCGGGGACGCAGCTCCGGCTCTTGAGGGTCATCCAGGATAAGGAATTCGAGCGCCTCGGGGACTCAAGGACAGTGAGGATGGACGTGAGGGTCATCGCCGCGACGAACAGGGACTTGTCTGAAAAGGTAAGGAGGGGCGAGTTCAGGGAGGACCTCTACTACCGGCTCAAGGTCGTAGAGCTCGCGATGCCCGCCCTGAGGGAGCGGCTCGACGACCTGCCGCTCCTGGAGGACCACTTCATGACGAAGTTCAGCAGGAAATTCAAAAAGAGGATAAAGGGGCTCTCCCCGGAGGTCCAGAAGCTGTTCATGAACTACCCCTGGCCCGGCAACATAAGAGAGCTCGAGCATGCCTTTGAGCGCGCGTTCATAGTCTGCCCCGGCGGCACGATCACCGTAGCTGACCTCCCTCCGTCCATGCGCGAATACTCCGTAAGAGGGATGCCGTTCAGGGAATATGACGATCTCGATGAGAGCGAACATATCAGGAATGCCCTGAGGGAAACAGGGTGGAACAAGAAAAAGGCGGCAAAGAGGCTCTGCATGAGCAGGACGACCCTCTACCGGAAGATCGAGAAGTACCAGCTTCACGAATAGCGGAAATCCGGCCAGCTCAGGTCTCGAACAGGCCGGATCTTATGATCGCTTTGAAGGAAGGCGCGGCGTATTCGGCGTGCGAGTTTTTTTTGTCCCGTATGCGGATGGTTATTCCATGGGGCCTCAGAGCCCTGAAGGCGTCCTCATCCGTCAGGTCGTCGCCTATATAAAAAGGCAGATGGCCCGCGGCAAGGTTCTCCAGTATCCACAGTACCGCGTCGCCCTTGTTCCAATGGCTCGCTGACCGTATTTCCATGACCATTTTCCCATAGGTCAATCGCAGGCCGTACCGGGCCAGCGCGGGAGCGGCCGTCTTTCTGACCGTATCCCGGGCCTTCCGGCGGTGACCGGGGTCCAGGCGCCTGAGGTGGACCGCTACGGACAGGCCTTTATCCTCCAGGTAAATCCCAGGGAACTGCGAAAGCGCCTTTTGCAGTTTTTTCGCAAGCAGCCTGAGAGGCCTGCGGGAGGCCTCGCCTTTCCTGAGCAGTACCCTGCCGCCGGAGCAGATCTCGGCGCCGTGGTTCGCGGCAAAGATCACATCTTTTGCGCCGACCATCTTCCGTATGTCTTTCAATGACCTGCCCGTTACGATGGCCAGCCTGATATTTTCGTCCGCCGCGGCTTTTTTAAGCCATGCCGCGGCCTCCTTGCCGATGACGGCCCTGGAAGGGTCGTCCACGATAGGGGAGAGTGTGCCGTCAAAATCAAGAAAGATGATTTTTTTTATCCCCGCGCCGGTCATGGATTGCCGCGGATATTGGTGAGCTCCGTAATGACATCAGCCGCCCACTTGTAGATATTGTTCTCGCGGACGACCTCGCGCATATTCCTCATGCGCTGGCTCTGTTCGGAGGGATCCATCTCCAGGGCGCTCTTGATGGAGTCCGCCATCTGCTCTATGTCATACGGGTTTACGAGGATGGCGTCCCTGAGCTCTCGCGACGCGCCCGCGAAAGTGCTGAGGATGAGCGCGCCTTTTTCGTCGTCCCTGGAGGCTATGAACTCCTTTGCCACCAGATTCATGCCGTCATGCAGGGAAGTGACCATGCACAGGTCCGCGTTGCGGTAAAACGGCTCTATCTCGGCATGCGAGAAGTGCCGCTTCAGGAAGACGATCGGCTTCCAGTCAGCCGACTGGAACTTCCAGTTTATGCGGTCTACCTCGGAGGTCACCTCCCCGACGAAGTCGTGGTATCTCTTTATGTGTTCCCTGCTGGGCGCGCCTATCTGGACGAGCGTAAATACGTCGCGGTACTCCGGGTTCTTCTCAAGGAAGCGCTCAACGGCCCTGAACCGCTCCACTATGCCCTTTGTATAGTCAAGGCGGTCGACGCCGACGCCGAGCATGGTTGCCCTGACCCCGAGCTCCCTCAAGAGGTCGTCCTTGCCGTGGCCTGGCGCCACAGGGGGCCTGCCGCTGAAATCGACGCTTATGGGGAAGGGCTTGACAATGGTCGAGTGGCCCATCCTTGTCGTTGAAAAGCTCTCCCAGTTCGTGCGGCACTCGAGCGTCCTGTCCACGGTCTCGAGGAAATTGTTGCAGTGGTACTGGGTGTGAAAGCCTATGAGGTCCGCGCCGAGCATCCCGTGCAGTATCTCCCGTTTCCACGGGCAGATGCCGAAGGCCTCCGGATTGGGCCAGGGTATATGCCAGAAAAGGGCTATCTTTGTCCCTGGGTGGCGCTGCTTTATGAGCCGCGGAAGGATGGAGAAATGATAGTCCTGGATGAATATGTAGGTCCCCTCTTCTATCTCATCGTCAAGCGCCTTCGCGAATTTGAGGTTCACCTCCTGGTAGCGCGCCCAGTCGTCTATCCTGAATATCGGACGTGTATGGGCTATGTGGCACAGAGGCCACAGGCCCTCGTTCGAGAGGCCGTAATAGTACCCTTCCTCCTCTTCCTGGCTGAGCCATATCCTCTTGAGGACATACTGCGGGTTTTCGGGCGGGACGCGGACCATGTCCTTGCCGTCCACGGCCTCCCTGTCCGCGTTCCCGGAGCCGTGGGCCACCCAGAGCCCCGAGCATGCCTTCAGTATGGGGTCAAGGGCGGTAACGAGGCCGCTTGCCGGAGAGATGCACTCGATGAGCCTGCCGCTTCGCACGTGCATATACGGCTCTCTGTTTGAGACCACGATCAGCTTCCTGTCCTGCAGCTTGTCTTTTACATGGACTTTAAGCCGCTCGGCCGTCCAGGTCGAGCCGGCCTGCCTGCGGACCCTGGCCTCTTCTTCGGCCTGCGTTCGCGCGACGGCCAGGCTCTTTACAATATTGGATATCTCTTTTGATATCGGTTCGAAAATGCCCTTCTTGGGAAATTTAAACAGATCATCGGTCTTCCCCTTGTGAATGCCCTTTATCCATGCGGACATCTGGGCGATCGGGCCTATTATGCTCCAGCGCACGATCAAAAGGGTGATGACGGAGATGAGCAGCGCGTTAGCGAGTATCCTCAGGAAGTTCCTTCGCCAGATACCCGCGATATGCTCGTCGATATACGAGGTGTCGCTGACTATGAGGACAGAGCCCGCCCTGAGGTCATCCACGATAACAGGCATGGCGAAGACGTACATCGGTTGAGAGGCTATCTCCTCGAAAACACCCTTTCCGGTCTCATCCGGAAGGTCTTTAAGGATGGAACCCGGATCAGGCGGCAGCTTGCCTGAGAGGCCCTTTGAAACGGAAACAGGCCTGTCCGCGTTGTCGAAGACCGCTATGCCTTCCACCCGTTTGCCGGCGCTTATCTTTTCAATTATCCTGTCGAGACGCTTGGAGGGAGCTCCTGAGATAAGGGGACCCGTAGACTCCTCGAGCCCTTCTGCCAGAAGCCAAACCCGGTGTTCGAGTTCCGTGGTGAGTCTGTTGCGCTCCTGTTGGACAGTCAGGTATGTCGCGACCCCGGAGACTGCGGTGACCGCGATTACCAGCGCCACAATAAGTCTTGTGGTTATCCGCATGGGGATATTATAGACCCATTAGGGCCCGGAAGGCAACCTTTGGGGCATGAATACGGCCGGTTTTGAAATGAGAGGATGCCCGGGAAATGAATGCGGCCGCGCAGCGCGGAGAGCTCAAAAGAGCACCTCGCAGGAGATGCCCTCCTTTTCCAGGCCCGCCCTGAGCTCCTCGCTCTTTTGCCTGAAAAAGCCCTCTTCAGACGCCCATCGCAATCCGTATTCCCTGTACGCCCAGTCCGCGTAGTGGTAGTTGAGCCTGTCCACGAGCACGGTTTCCGTCCTGCCCTTGAGCAGGGGTATCAAACCTTGGGCGCCGGGCAGTATCGGCGCTATCATGACGAAGGTCTTTATGCCCTCCGAGTGAAGTTTGTCCAATGCCTCGAGCCTCTTCCTTATCGGCGGCGCGCCGGGCTCGAATATCCGCCTCATCCTCTCATCAGCCGTTGTTATCGTGAATCCGGCCTCAGCGTCCCCTGCGCCCTTGATGATATCCAGGTCCCTCAGGACAAGCGGAGATTTGGTCTGAATGGTGAAGGGCCATCCGTTTTGCGCGAGAAGCGCGAGGCATCTCCTCGTGAGCAGGTACCTCTTCTCGATCGGCTGGTAGGGGTCGCACACTCCGCTTACCCAGACCCGCCCCGGCCTTTTCCTGCGGAGCTCCTTTTCAAGGAGCTCCGGGGCGTTTACCTTCACATCCACAAAGTCCCCCCACCGCTCGTTGTGCCCCGTGAACCTCTTCATGAACTTTGCGTAGCAATAGGCGCAGTCGTGCGCGCAGCCGACATATGGGTTCAGGGCATAGTCATATACCTGGGACTTTGAGAGTATTGCCTTCGCCGTTATCTCTCTTACTATCATTAGAGCATTTTAACACGGCGCCGACCGCGGAATCCATGTATTGACATCGAGTTGTTTTTAAACTACTCTAACGAAAATCCCAACAGGATCAAAGGAATGCAGGTTTTTCTTGTAATCTCCGCCCTGATATTGTTCATTGCCGCCGGCGCCTCGATAATACGCGCCGTTGACAGGACGGGCGAGATGACCCTCAGGGGCGCGCCCCTTGCCGGGGTCTCCTTCATGACAGGGCTCGGCGCCGTGAGCTTCCAGATGTTCCTCTATTCGCTCGCCTCCATCCCGCTAAACCCCGTGCTCATAATGATCCCCTGGATCCCGTTCATAGCCTTTGTATTCTTCAGGTTCAGGCAGGACGCGCCAAGGCCTCAAAAAGGGAGATGGGACATGGCAGGCCTCGCTCTCCTCGCTGTAATCTTAGTCCAGTCCGCCTACGCCTTCATCTACGCCCTCTCCGTGCCGCTCTTCGGGTGGGACGCCTGGTTCATCTGGTTTTTGAAGGCGCGGGTATTCTTCCTCGACCAGGGCATATCCGGCGAGTTCCTCGGCAACCCCGGCTACAGGCACCACGGGGACTACCCGCTCCTTATGCCGCTCGCGACGGCCTTTGTCTATGGCGCAGCCGGGGCAGCCAACGAGACAATAGGCAAGCTCATCTACCCCCTGCAGCTCCTCTCGCTCGTCTCGGTCATCTATTACGCGGTATCGAGGATAGCCGGCAGGCGCACAGGCCTCCTCTTCGGGGCCATATCCACCCTTGTGCCCGTCGTCATGATACACGCCGGAGGGGTACCGGCAAAGCTCGGGTCGCTCTACGCCGGGGACTTCGTAGGGTACTCTGACCTCGCGCTCTCGATATACTTCATGGGCGCAGCCGCCTTCCTCTACTTCTACGCTAAAGAGGGCAACAGGGCGCACCTCTTGATGGCCTCGCTCTTCCTCGGATTTTCCGCGTGGACAAAGAACGAGGGACTCACCTTCGCGGCCTTCGGCGTCATTCTCTCCTTGGTCTACATGGCAATCTATAAGAGGGACGCGCTCATAAAGGACGTGCTTTTGCTCGTGCTGCCAATAGCGGCGATAGTCATCCCGTGGTCGCTCTACAAGGGCAGCCTCGGCATAGGCAGCGAATATGTCGAGAGCCTGAGCATCGCGACGGTTGCCGGAAACCTCTGGAAGCTCCCTGTGATATTGAAGACCCTGGGAAAGATGGCCTTCACCGATATCGCCCTCTATAATCTTGTCTGGTGGGCGTACGCCCTCTCGACCCTCGCCAACTGGCGCCTGTCAAAGGCCCTTGTAATGGCGCACCTCCTCCTCTTCATGCAGCTCTCGACCTACATATTCATCTACATCATAAGCCCCGCGCCCATCGACTGGCACCTTGCCACATCGGCTGACAGGCTCCTGCTGCACCTCCTGCCGCTCGGGCTCCTCATAACGGCGCTCAACCTGACAGCGGTCCTCCTCGGCGCCTCTCCCGGGGCGGACGCCGCAAAGGCGGAGAGCTGATGGCGGAGATACTCGACCCGGCCCAGTTCCTGCACCTCTTATCGTGCACCTGCCCGAGAGGAGGCGCCCTCGAGGCCTTTGGCAAAAAGGTGCGCTGCAGGGCCTGCAAAAGGGAGTTCCAGGTCACGGACGGCGTGCTCGATCTCGTGGTCCCGGCCGAGCTCGACGCCGACAAGGCCAGGGAGTTGAAGGCCCACGCCTACGAGCTTACAGAGGAGCAGATAGAGCATTACGCGAACAAGGACGCGTGGAGTAAGTACTACTCGCATTTTTCGGACAGGAAGATAAGGAGGCTCCTCGAGTACCTTGAAAGGACAGGCGCGAAGGAGTTCTTCTCGCTCGGCGTGGGCACGGGCTTTGAGCTGAAAAAGATCCTTTCGAAGAAGGGCTTCAGGAGGATATACGCCTCAGACCTTTCGCTTCCGGCCCTGAGGATAGTCCGCCACACGCTCCGCGGCATGGATGGCAGCGTGGGCCTCTTTACATCAGATCTCGACCAGTGCCCGGTGAAGGCCAGGGACATCCCGGTCGTCGTCTACGAGGCCATGCACCACACCAGCGACATGCACGCCACGCTCGAGGGCCTGCTCTCAAAGGGCTACCGCGACGTGCTCTTCGTCGAGCCGTCGACCAACTTCATCGTCGGCATCCTCTCGAGGCTCGGTCTGGCGGAGAGGGAAGAGTACTCGGGCCTCAGACCCAAGTGGTTGAGCATCAGGAAGACCAGAAAGATCTGCCGCAGGCACGGCTATGACGCGTCCTTCACGACCATGTGGGAGGTGCCCGAGGAGTATTTCAGGAAGCTCTATAAGGGGCATGGCTTCGGACAGGCCGCGTTTCTGAAGTTCGTGGACGCGGTCTCCGCGGTGACGAACCTCTTCAATACGGGGAGCTTCACAATAGCGCACCTGAGGAAGAGAGATTGAGCGGGGGTAGTCACTTCCCTCCGGACGCACCCCCCTGCCTGTGCCTCATGAACTCCTTCTTCTCCTTTATCATGTTGAGGTTGCTTATGGCCTTCTGGGTCGGGTAGATGTTTATCGATTCCATGTACGCCCTCTCCGCCTCGTCGTACCTGCCGCGCATCTCATAGGCATATCCGAGGTTCAGGAAGACCCTGTCCTGGTTCGGGGATTTTCTCGCGGCGTCCTCCCAGAACACGACCTCGTTTCGCCAGACGTCGAGCCTGAAGAAGGTCACCACGGCGAAGGCAACGGCGATTGCCCCGATGAGATATGGCGCGGCCTTTTGGGCCTTCGCGTAGGCCGATACCTTCAGCAACGCATAGGCGAAGAGCACGAAAAGGCCTATGGCGGGCAGGTACATGTACCTGTCCGCGTAATAGACGTGCAGGGGGATGATGTTGGACGACGGCAGCAGCCATATCCAGAACCACAGGAAAAAGAAGCGCGTTAGGCCGTTCCCCTTCCAGAGGACGATGACAAAGGCCGCTATCCACGCGAGGAGCGCGGCGAGTACGACAGGGTCGAGGAACGAATCGTAGACCGCGGCATCGTAAAAGCCGCTCAAGCCCGAGGGCAGTACGAGTATCTTTACGTACTTCCAGAATATAGGCACCATCGTGGGGTAGACGGCGCCGAAGAGGTACTCCAGCGTGAAGGCGTCTTTGGCGATGGACGAGCCGGCCGAGTGCGCGTGCATCGAGGCAAGGGCAAATAGCGCCGCGAGCACAAAGGCGGGTATGAGCTGTACGAACCTCCTCCTGCCGCTTAAAAAGAGCTCATAGGAGAGGAGGAGGACTGGCAGCATGACGGCAAAGGCCTTTGACGCGAGCGCCAGGACAAGGAAGAGAAGGGAGAGGCCGTACAGAACAGTCCGCCCCTTTTCCCTGTAATCGACGTAGAAGATTATCGAGCAGAAGGTGAACAGGGCGGCGAGCAGAGATTTTCTCTCCGCGACCCAGGCCACGTTCTCGACGTTCACGGGGTGGAGGGCGAAGAGCGCGGCCCCGGCAATAGAGAGGAAATCACTCTTTGTAAGCCTCCTGAGGACCAAAAAGGCAAGCACTGAGTTTACAGAATGAAGGACGGCGTTCGTGAGGTGGTAGCCTCTCGGGTCAAGGCCCCAGATAGAGTAATCGATCGAATAGCTCAGGAGGTGAAGCGGCGCGTAGTTCGAGAAATATGGCTCGAGGAATATGGCGCGCAGATTATCGGGCGTAAAGCCCCTTATGAGGCTGTTATCGAGCACGTACTCGTAATCGTCCCATGAGGGTATGAACTCAAAGCCGATCGATTTCCAATAGAGGGCGAGCGGAACGATGAAAAGGAGGAAGAGGACGGAATTTCTAACTTGTCTGGTCATTGGCAGTTATGGACACCGTGCGAAATATTAACCCGATTCGAGAAGGACTGTCAATGACGCCGACAAGGAAGTCGTCCAGTAAGCTCATTCTGTAAATTCCCTTCACAGCCTGTAAAGTTTTTAACCGTAACCTTCTTTAATTAATTCCATTCCTCCTCATCCCGGCCTTTTCCCCGCGAGAAATCCTTATAATCCGGCCCGTTGCCGGGCTCAAGCATTGACAATCTCCGGGTTTAAGACAGACTTAAATTCATGGGGCATTGTCATTTTGCGAAAAAAGGAGCGTTCAAAGGATGAGAATAGCGCAGCTATCTCCGCTCTTTGAGAGCGTGCCGCCCGCCCTCTACGGCGGCACAGAAAGGGTGGTCTCATACCTAACCGAGGAGCTCGTGAAGGCCGGCCACGAGGTGGTGCTCTTCGCCTCGGGAGATTCGCGCACCTCCGCCGAGCTCGTAAGCTGCTCGGAGAAGGCCCTGAGGCTCGACGAAAGGCGGCTCGACCCGGTATCTTTGCACCTCATCATGATGGAGGAGGTATTGAAGAGGGCGGACGAGTTCGACATCATCCATTCGCACGTGGACTGCATAGGATTCGTGCTCGGCAGGAGGACGAGGGTGCCGTGCGTAAACACGCTCCACGGCAGGCTCGACATGGCGGAGCACGACCTCATATTCAGGGAGTACGGCGAGAGCCCGCTGGTATCGATATCGAACTCCCAGAGGGCGCCCCGGAAGGACGCCAACTGGATAGCGACAGTATACCACGGCATCCCCCCGGACCTCTATTCCCTGAACCCCCGGACAGGGGACTATCTATTGTACGTGGGCAGGGTCTCGCCCGAGAAGAAGGTCGACTCGGCGATAAGGATCTCCGAGCTCTCGGGCATAAGGATAAAGATAGCCGCAAAGGTGGACAGGTCTGACCTCGATTATTTCAACTGCCGGATAAAGCCGCTCCTGAAGAGCCCGCTCGTCGAGTTCATGGGAGAGGTGAACGACAGGGAGAAGAACGAGCTGATGGGCTCTGCCCTCGCCTTCCTGCACCCGGTCGACTGGCCCGAGCCCTTCGGCCTCTCCATGCTCGAGGCCATGGCCTGCGGCACTCCGGTCATCGCGAGGAGGCGCGGGTCGATACCCGAGGTCGTGGACCACGGCGTCACCGGCTTCATCTTCGAGACGGACGAGGAGGCGGCCGCGTACGTGAGCGAGCTCTGCCCGGGCCTCTCCCGGGTGAAGTGCAGGAAGAGGTTCGAGGAGAGGTTTCTCGCAAAGCGCATGGCGCGCGATTACCTTGGCGCCTACGGGCTTGCGATAGACAGGGGAAGCGGGGCATGGCTGTAGAGAGGAGCAGGATAAGGGATACCTTCTGCATATCAGCGACCTCCACGAACATAGACCCTCTGCGCCTCATACAGAAGGACGGCGAGATATTCGGCATCTACGACAGGTTCGGCGACATGCTCCCGGTCGGCAAGAGGGAGCAGGGCATATACTACAACGGCACCCGGTACCTCTCCCATTACGAGCTCAGGATAAACGGCCTGAGGCCGCTGTTCCTGAGCTCGAACATCGACGAAGACAACCTCCTCATGACCGTGGACCTCACCAACCCGGACTTCTACTCCGGCGCGGAGCTCCTGTTGCGCCGCGACTCCATCCATATAATGCGCTCGAGGCTCCTCTCGGGCGAGAGCCTCTTGGAGCACATGCGCCTCAAGAACTTCGGGGCGGAGGACGTAAGGCTCAGGCTCGAGATAGGCGCTGACTCGGACTTTCACGACATATTCGAGGTGAGGGGACTGAAGCGCCACAAGCGCGGCGCGCTGAATGCCCCGGAGTACGGCAAGGACGGCTTTATCCTCTCGTACGACGGCCTCGACGGGGTCAGGAGGTCAATGGATCTCCGTTTCCAGAGGCCCCCGGATGCGATGGATGAGAACACCTTCGAGTTCAACCTCGAGCTCAAGCCCGGGGCCACCGAGGATATCTTCGTCACGGCGCGCTGCATAGAGGGGGACCCGGAGCCCCAAGAGAAGGACTACGGGGCGGCCCTGCGGGAGGCGCGCCAGCGGATACGCTCTCGCCACAAGGCGGATGCGGCCATAGAGACGTCTAACGACCACTTCAACATATCGATAAAGAGGTCGCTTGCGGACATCGAGATGATGGTCACGCCGACCCCGGCCGGCCCGTATCCGTACGGCGGCATACCCTGGTACTGCACGCCCTTCGGCAGGGACGGGATAATAACGGCATTGGAGTGCCTCTGGATAAAGCCGGAGCTCGCGAGGGGGGTCTTGAAGTACCTCGCGTCAATGCAGGCCACGGGCATGGACAGGGCCAGGGCAGCGGAGCCGGGCAAGATAATGCACGAGGCGAGGCAGGGCGAGATGGCCGCGCGGGGTGAGATACCCTTTGGCCTCTATTACGGCAGCGTGGACTCCACCCCGCTCTTCGTCATCCTCGCCGGCGCGTACTGGAGGCGCACCGGCGATACCGCGCTCATAAAGAGGCTCTGGAAGAACATAGAGGCCGCGCTCGAATGGATGAAGATATACGGGGACGCAGACGCGGACGGCTTCCTCGAGTACATCCCGCACGCGAAGGGGCTTCGCAACCAGGGCTGGAAGGACTCGCAGGACTCGGTATTCCACAGGGACGGGAGGCTGGCCGAGGGCGCGATAGCGCTGTGCGAGGTGCAGTCATACCTCTACGCCGCCAAGAAGGAGGCGGCGGCGCTCTCGAGGCTTCTGGGGAAGGACGAACTGGCCGCGAGCCTCCGGACAGAGGCCGATGAGCTCAAGAAAAAGTTCAACGAGGTATTCTGGGACGAGGAGCTCGGCACCTACGTGCTCGCCCTCGACGGGAACAAAAGGCCCTGCCGGGTCGTATCCTCGAACGCGGGCCACGCCCTCTTCTCGGGCATAGCCGACCCTGAAAAGGCCGTAAGGGTCGCGGATTCGCTCCTGTCAGAGGACGTGTTCTCGGGCTGGGGCATAAGGACCATAGGCGCGAAGGAACGGCGCTACAACCCGATGTCCTATCACAACGGCTCTGTCTGGCCGCACGACAACGCGATGAGCGCCTACGGCCTTGCGGCCTGCGGCTTCACCGCCCACTTCAACAGGGTCTTCACCGGCATCTTCGACGCGGCCTTGCGTTCCGACCTGCAGAGGCTCCCGGAGCTCTTCTGCGGCTTCCACAGGAGAAACGGCGTCGCCCCCACGCAGTACCCCATAGCCTGCTCGCCGCAGACCTGGGCATCCGGCTCTCTCCTGTTCATGCTGCAGGCCTCTCTGGGCATGTACTTCGAGGCGGACAAGCGGATGATAATCTTCAAGAGGCCAGAGCTGCCCTCTTTTCTCACGTCGGTCTACTTGAGGAACCTCCAGGCAGGCCCCCGCCGGAGCGTTGACTTATTGATATCGAGATACGGCGAGGACGTTACGGTGGAGGCATTACGAAAGTCAGAGGACGTGCATCTGCTGATAATAAAGTAGGGCTGTCATTGCTTCGCTCGCAATGACAAAAATCGTAATCTCCCCAACCCCTCTTTAGAAAAGAGGGGTTTTTTTTGAAACCCTCTCCCCTTAGGGGAGAGGGCAGGGGTGAGGGGGCACAGGGTAGTCCCCTTGACACTCGCGCCGAACAGGCCAACAATTAGGGTATGGAAAAGATAAAGAAATCAGACGAGGAATGGAAAAGGGAGCTCACCCCGGAGCAATACGAGGTGACCCGCAAGAAGGGGACCGAGCCAGCCTTCTCGGGCGAGTACGTGCACACGAAGGAGAAGGGGCGCTACGTATGCGCATGCTGCGGCCAGGAGCTCTTCAGGTCAGAGACGAAGTTCGAGTCTGGCACAGGCTGGCCGAGCTTCTCGGAGCCTGCTGCCCCTGAAGACGTCAGCACAAAGGAGGACAGGAGCCTCTTCATGAGAAGGACAGAGGTCCTCTGCTCGAGATGCGACGCCCACCTGGGCCATGTATTCGACGACGGCCCGCCTCCCGCCGGAAAGCGCTACTGCATAAACTCGGCGGCCCTGAAGATCGTGAAGGATTAGGGCATTCCATGCAGGTTCAGGGTTGCACCCTGAACCTGAAGGTTCGTGAGCGGCATTACGGATTTTCAGGTTCAATTTGAAAAATTGAACCTGCAGTGCGCTCGTCAAGGATTAACGCCCGCCCCTCAATGCGTTGGCCTTTTCTCTGGCCTCATAGGCAAGCTCTGTCTGGCCAGCCTCAAGATAGGCCGAGGCCAGGTTGATATAGGGCTCAGGCAGGTTCGGGGCAAGGCTCGCCGCCTTCAGAAAGTCATCTATAGCGGGCCTGAGCTCGCCCAATGATTTGTAGGCGTTGCCCCTGTTGTTGTAGGCAAGGGCGTAATCGGGCTTCACCGCTATGGCCATGTCAAAGTCAGAGACAGCCTCCATGTACATCCTGAGCCTGTCGTAGATGAGGCCCCTGTTGTTGTAGGCAGAGGCGCTCCTCGGGTCGATCGAGATGACAGAGCGGAAGTCCTCGATCGCCTCCCTGTACATCCCCCTGTCGTCATAGGCAAGCGCCCTGTTGCTGTACGCGAGCGAGACCTCCGGGTATATGGCTATCTCGCGGCTCCAGAGCGCTATTCCGTCCTTCCAGAAGCCTGTCTGCCTGACCGTCAGCGCCGAGAGCGCGGTCAGGACAGCGAAGAAGACCAGCAGAACAGGATAGAAGGCGATGCTCCGCGTCCTGTAAAGCCGCTCGGAGGCAAGGGCGACGAGGGCGCCGACGAGCATGCATGGCCCTATGATCGGCAGATAGGTGTACCTGTCAGCGGCTGCCTGGCTGCCGACCTGCACAAGGCCGATTACCGGCAGAAGCGTCACCAGGTAATAGAGCCACGCTGCAGAGAGCGCCTTTGTCCTCTTAAGGGTAATGAGGCATATGAAGATGAGGATAAGTATGAGAGCGGCGGACGCGAAGAGCGTGAAATCGAATATATCTCCCCTGTGCGGTAGCGGATAGAACGGGGCAAGGCCGGACGGGAATACGCTCTTGAATACATAGAAGCCCAGGGCGCGCAGAGCGACCAGGGCCCGCATCCAGAAAGGGTAGGCGTCGATGGAGGAGAGCGCGCCCTCAAGACGCTGCGCGTAGAAGGCGGCGACTGCCGAGGCGACGCTCAGGACGAAGAACGGGACCTTCTCGAGGAGGGCCCGCCTGAAAGAGCGTTCAAGCCTCTCAAGGGGGTAGAGGTCTATTATGAGGAGGACGAGAGGCAGGGTCACTGCCATTGGCTTGCTCATCAGGGCGAGGACGAAGAGCACAAGGGAAGAGAGATACCAGCCCTTTTTCAAATCAGAGGCATAGCGCAAATAAGAGAGTATCGACAGGAGGAAGAAGAAGGCGCAGAGCACGTCCTTTCTCTCCGATACCCATGCGACAGATTCCACTCGAAGCGGGTGTAGGCCAAAGAGGAGCGCAGATGAAAGGGCCAGCGCAACCGACGCGAAGACCGTCATCTTTCTCGCGGAGGCCAATCTCAGGCCCAGGAGAAAGACCAGGGCCGCGTTGGCCGAGTGAAGTATATTGTTCGTGAGGTGATAACCGAACGGAGAGTATCCCCAAATGCTGTAATCGAGCGAGTATGAGAGGAGCGTAAGCGGCAGCCAGTTGCCGACAACGACCGCTGAGAAGGCCCATTTGAGGTCAAAGGAGCGCAGGTGGACGTTTTCAAATACGTATGCCGAGTCGTCCCAGTTGACGAAGCCCGCCCATAGCGCGGGCATGAATACGAGGAAGGCCGCGAGCGCGGGGAGCAAAGAAAATAATATCCTATGAAGCCTGCTCATCATCTCTCCAGACCTTATCGCCAGCCAAGGGCGCTTGCCTTCTTTTGGGCCTCAAAGGCAAGCTCCATCTCGCCGATCTCCGAGTAGGCGACGGAGAGGTTCACGTAGGGCTCCGGCAGGTTGGGGGCAAGCGAGGCCGCCCTGATGAAATCCCCGATGGCCCGGTTGAAGTCGCCGAGCGACTTTCTCGCGTTGCCCCTGTTATTGTAGGCGAAGGCGTTCCTGGGGTCGATGGCTATGGCCCTGTCAAAGTCAGCTATCGCCTCACGGTATCTTTCAAGCTCGTCATAGGCAAGGCCGCGGAGGTTATAGGCGTGGGCCACCTTCCCCGGGTAGACCTCTATCTGCCGGTTCCATAGCGAAATGGAGTCCTTCCAGAAGGCCGTCTGGCGCACGGTCAACGCCGATAGCGCGGCGAAGGCACAAAGAAATACGATGAACGCGGCAATGAAAACGGCGCGGTTTTTGTACCAGGCCCCTTCAAGTATCATCGCCATGGCCGCCCCGGCGAGCATGAACGGGCCTATTAGCGGGATGTATGTGTACCTGTCAGCCGCCGCCTGGCTGCCCACCTGCACAAGGCCGATTACCGGGAGGAGCGTCACGATGAAGAAGAGCCATGCGGCGATAGCGGCCCTTGTCCTCCTCATGGCCGCAATGGAGATTATGAAGAGCGCCATGACGAGCAGGGCAGAGGCATAGAAGGAAAGATTGAAGAGCTCGGCCCTGCCGGTCAAAGGATAGTACGGCGCGAGCCCGGCGGGAAAGACGGCCTTGAATACGTAGAAGCCCAGCGCCTTCACGGCCGAGACGACCCTCATCCAGAGCGGGTATGAATCGACCGGCATCAGCGCGCCCTCAGAGCGCTGGGCGAGTATGGCGAGTATGGCCGACGCCCCGCTCAGGATGAAAAACGGGAGCTTCTCGATCAGGGCCCGGAATATCCGCCCCTTTAGCCTCTCGAACGGAAAGAGGTCTATTATGATGAGGACAAGCGGCAGGGTCACTGCCATGGGCTTGCTCATGAGAGCGAGGACGAAGGCCGCGATCGAAAGGAGATACCAGCGCGCCTTCCCGTCAGACGAGCAGTACCTTATATAGGAGAGGACGGACAGGAGGAAGAAGAAGGCGCATAGAACGTCCTTTCTCTCCGAGACCCACGCTACCGATTCGACGTGCAGCGGATGAATGCCGAATAAAAGGGCCGCTCCTGTGGCCGACACTGTCGATATGAAGGCCGTGGCATTCCTTCTTTTCGCCATGACGAAAGCCGCGAGGAAGACGAGCCCCGTGTTGAACGAATGGAAGATGTTATTGACGAGGTGATACCCGAACGGGTCGTCCTTCCAGAGCGCGTAGTCAAAGGCATAGGAGACGAGCGTCAGCGGGTGCCAGTTCGAGAAATAGAACGAGGTGAGGGCGAAGTTGAAGAACTCGGGGCCGAGCGAGCGTATATGCGCGTTCTCGAGCACGTAGGTCGGGTCGTCCCAGTTCACGAAGCCGTTATCGAGAGAGGGGATATAGACGAGAAATGACGCGAGGACTGTAAAGAGCGCGAGGGCAGGGGCGGCCCACTTAAACCTTTTTTCACCTGAGAGGGGCATAATACCGATTCCAAAGAAGACTTGAGCAGGGATTATCCCAGAACCGGCCGGTGAAATCAATCGTCCCAGGCAGGGTAACGGCTCCCCATGCCGCGTTGACGGCTGAATTCGCCTTTCCTTTGCCTGCCCTCTTTTTCCCGAAAATGAAAGCAAGGCATTTTCAATTTGACACGACGAGAGCTTCTTTGCGATAATTACGGCTGAAACTACTCACGATACGGACATTTCCCATATGCTTCATGGAAAAAAAGTAGTCGTCGTCCTTCCCGCGTACCATGCCGAGAAGACCCTTGTAATGACCTATAACGACATCCCGTTCGACGTGGTCGACGAGCTGGTGCTCGTTGACGACTGCTCGGCCGACAATACGGTCGCGGTGGCGAAGAAGCTCGGCATCAGGAACATTGTCGTGCACGAGAAGAACAAGGGATACGGCGGAAACCAGAAGACCTGCTATACCGAGGCGCTCTCGCTGGGCGCCGACATCGTCGTCATGGTCCACCCGGACTACCAGTACGCGCCGAAGCTCATAACGGCGATGGCCTCGATGATAGCCTCGGGCGAGTACGACGTGGTGCTCGGCTCAAGGGTGCTCGGGACAGGCGCGTTGAAGGGCGGGATGCCGTTCTACAAGTACGTCTCGAACAGGTTTCTCACGCTCGCGGAGAACCTCCTCCTGGGCGAGAAGATCTCCGAGTACCACACCGGCTACAGGGCCTTCTCCAAACAGGTGCTCGAGACGCTGCCCCTGAACGAGAACTCCGACGACTTCGTCTTCGACAACCAGATGCTCGCCCAGTCTGTATGGTTCGGCTTCAGGATAGGCGAGATAAGCTGCCCCACCAAGTACTTCGAGGACGCGTCATCGATAAACTTCAGGAGGAGCGTAATCTACGGCTTCGGCGTCCTCGGAACGGCCCTCAAGTTCAAGCTCCAGAAGATGGGGCTCAGGCAATACGGCATCTTCAAAAAAACCGGCAGGAAGCTCCTGCCCGGGACCTGAGTCCGCCGCAATGCTGAACTGAAAGCTCCTTTTTTGTCCAGGCTGCTCAAAAAGCTCCATATGCGAGGCCCCGGTTAAATCGGGGAGCGAGGAGCGAGTCGTACTCTTCATATACGTCGCAGCGACGAGCTTCTGAAGCCAACAAAGCAGATGGATTTTTTCAGCAGCCTGCAGCGTTACTGCCCCAACCTCTGGTAGAGCAACCTCAGATTGTACCGCACCGCCGGGTTTCCGGGCGCGATCGAATCGGCCTTCGAGAGGTCCGACATCGCGTCCTCGAGCCTCCCTGCCGCAAAGAAGGCGTTCCCCCTGTTCGCATAGGCGCCGGCGTTCATCGGCTCTATCATGATCGCCATGCTGAAGTCCTCTATGGCCCTTTCATACTGCCTGGCCTGGGAGAGGGCCATTCCGCGGTTATTGTAGAAGTTGAATCGATTGGGGTCGAGGTCTATGGCCCGCGTGAAGTCCTCTATCGCGAGCTCGAGAGCCCCGATCTGCTGATAGGCGAGCGCCCGCGTGTGATAGGCGAGCGGGTCCGACGGGTTTATCGAGATGGCGGCAGTGTAGTCCTGTATCGCCCTGGCGACGTCGCCCTTGCCGTGGTATCCGCGGCCGCGGAGCCTGTAGGCCATCTGCACCCTTTCAGGGTAGAACCTTATCTCCTGGTCCCAGAGCGTCACGGAGTCCTTCCAAACGGCAGCCTGCTTCAAAGTGAGATAAGAGAGCCCTCCGGACAGGGCGGCAGTGACGACGAGCGCCGCTATAAGCCCCTTGCGTTCCGAGAGCCGCGCCAGGGCAACGCCGGCAAGCAGGAATATGCCGAAGGCGGGCAGGTACATGTACCTGTCAGCCGCCGCCTGCCCGCCGACCTGGACAAGGCCGATGACCGGAAGGAGCGTTATCACATAGAAGGCCCATACAGCGGGAAGGAGCCTCCGGCCTCTTGTCAATGCCAGCACAGCGCCCGCGCTTAGAAGCAAAAAGAGCGCGACAGAGCCCCAGTACTGGTAATTGGCAATCCCCCTGTCAACGGGATGGGGATAGTAAGGCACGAGCCCGTATGGAACGGCTGTCTTCACCAGGTAGAATATGTAGCCCCTCGCGGCGGAAAGGAACTTGAGATACAAGGGCTCCGCGTCAAACGGCTGGAGCGCGCTGTGGAACTGCTGCGCGTATATGGCCGCGTATGACAGGACGGCCGCGGCGATAAAGAAGGGGGCCTTGCCAAGGGCGGACCTCAATAGCTCCCTCCAGGAGCCTATCCTCCTGAACGGATAGAAGTCTATTATCATGAGGACCAGTGGCAGCGTCACGGCCATTGGCTTACTGAGGAGAGCAAGGACAAAAAAGATGAAAGACAGGCCGTATGCCTTCCAGGAGGCCTTCTTCGCGTAGCTTATGTACGAGAGGACGCTCAGGAAAAAGAAGAGGCCGCAGAGCACGTCCTTCCTTTCGGATATCCACGCGACAGACTCGACGTGCAGCGGATGAAGGCCGAAGAGAAGGCCTGTCGCGAGCGCCGCGACGAAGGAAAATCCCCTTTCACCCGGCCTTATGACATGAATGAGCTTCGCGGTAATGACGGCGGCCAGGAACGTGTTCGCGGCGTGCAGTACGGTGTTGCCCAGGTGATAGCCGAAGGGGTCGAGGCCCCAGAGCTTGTAGTCCAGGGCAAGGGAGAACATCGTGAGGGGGTGCCAGTTGCCGACCTGTATGGAGGTGGCCAGCGCCCTGAGGTCTATGGTCTGGATGAGCGGGTTGTTATAGACGTACCACTGGTCGTCCCAGTTTACGAAGCCGTTCCAGAGCGAAGGCAGGTATACGACACAGGTGATGGCCGCCGCGATCGCCGCGGCGGCCATCGTAAGATAATCAATGCGCTGGATAGTCGTCTTTGCGGACATGATCCGTCAATGGCCGCATCCGGAGCTCCCGCAGCCTCCGTCCCCGCCGCAGTCGTCCTCGCGCACGCCGACAAAGAGGCCGCAGTCCGGGCATTCCTCGGACGAGCCCAGCAGGAGCGCGCTGCATGCCGGGCACAGGCCTTTTCTCATGCGCTCTTCGGCCTCCTCTATCTCCGGGTGCGACTGCTTCCAGAGCTCTTCTATCTTCTGCGCGGCCTCGCGCGCGCATTCCCTGTCGACAAATACGCCGAAGCCGCCCTTGCACGAGTTCGCGGGCGTTCTCAGAACCTTGGCGTCAAAGCCCGCGCTGCGCAACCCCCAGGCGACCTCGTTCGACCTGTCGTATGAGCCCTCGTCTATGCAGACAAGGGAGGGGTCCGCGGAAGGGGACTGCATCTTCGAGGGCCTTCCCACTGTCTCGGGGCTCACGAGCTCGGCTTCGCACCTGTTGCACTCCATGATGTGGGCGAAGAACTCAGCCCCGCATTCGGGGCAAACTTTTACCTGTTCGTCCATACGGATTTCCCCTATAATGGTTCTTTGAGCGTTGTCAAAAGCGGCCTTGATTATAGCATGAAGCCGTGATACAAATAAATCCCCTTTTTATCGCTCCGTCCCTGAGCGTCCGTAAAACCCGCTGGAGAGGTGGCCGAGTGGCTGAAGGCAGCTGCCTGCTAAGCAGTTGTAGGGGTAAAACCCTACCGGGGGTTCGAATCCCCCCCTCTCCGCCAAGTTTAATCCAAAACACATATTTGGGATTCGAAGGTGCT
>Ga0209521_10000708_pt1 | contig 26327 bp, 24 predicted proteins | sample Rifsed19ft4_FD_184016 | JGI IMG/M metagenome (GOLD analysis project Ga0209521, IMG submission 184016) | Soil microbial communities from Rifle, Colorado, USA - sediment 19ft 4 (version 2) | ecosystem: Environmental > Terrestrial > Deep subsurface > Rock core/Sediment | place: Rifle, Colorado...
CTCGCCAAAGAGATCTCGTGCAAGATCGGCGCGGCGGCCACTGCGGCCAACTCCGAGTTCGGCGCGACCTTCGTCGCAGGAATCCAGCGACAGATCCTGTACCCTGGAGTGGCAGTGCCCGCGGGCTCGTCGTTCAACATCATCTCCAGCGCTGACACGGGCGTGGCCGTGTATACCCTTAACGGCTTCAAGCAGAAGACCACCTAACAGCCTTGCTGCGCGCACCATTCTCCGGCCGCTTGGGCGTCCACAGTGGTGGGAATGTCCGTGTCCAGGTCGAACTTTGCGCGCATCAGAGCGCTGGTGGGAACATGCCCGTCGATTCCGTAGTGCCCGAACTCATGCGTCATCATTCCATCAAGCCAGAAGCCGATTGTGTCCGGTTGGACGCGGATGGCCCGCCCGCCATTGTTGGCGCGGGCCTGCGCGGAGTGACCCTTGAACGCCTCGATCCTGATCTCCGACTCGCCCCCTTCGGCCACCAGCTCCGGGCACCAACCCACGGGCGCGGAGCACCAAGCATCGGCTGCCACTGCGGCTGCGACCTGGACATCTTCGGGCAGGTCGGGGCTGACGGTGATGGTGCGAGGGGGCGCGGCCCCGCATCCGTTCAGAAGCATGATTCCAACGAAGACCAGCGCGGCGATGGCGGCGGCTTCGGCCCATGCCAAAGCGCCGTCAAGTCGGCTGGGCGTGTCCACGGCGGGCAGCGGGGGCGGGCGCATCTGACTGTGTCGCGATTCGTTGTTCATGAGAAGAGCCTAACCCGCCCTTTCGGAGAAGTCAATGGCTGAGATCATCGAGTTTCCTTTTGACTCCGGGGCCTACGAAGCGGCCGACCGGGAGTGGCTCCCGCCGAACCTGTTGGAGCGCGTGGAGAACATGCGCCTGGACCTGGACGGGCGTCTGGGCGTGCGGCCCGGGAACAGCGCGCTGGGGACGAGCACCTACAGCGCGAACGCCATGGTTGCTTATGACCTGGCGTCCCACCATGGGAATCTGATCGCGCTCGGAGACCAGACGGGTCTCGGGCGGGCGACGGACTTGTTCGAGTTCCTCAACGGGGCCGCCGTCTGGCGCTCTACGGGCGGCGCGGACGTCAACAGCATCTCCGGCCCGCGCATGCCCCGCGCGACGGCTGCTCGGTACATGGGCGGCATTCCGGACCTGGACTCCGATGCGCGCTACACGTGCACAGCAACGGTCGGAGGTTTCGTGGTCGCTGTGATCCAGCTGAACACGAGCGCCCGCGTCCACGTCTTCAACCCAGTCACAGATCAAACGCTCGTCCTGATTACGACCCCGCTGATTCAGTGCCGCGCATGCTTCGCGGGCGGGAACTTGTGGGTGGTGGGGCAGAACGCCGGAAACGCGATCATCGGGCTCCGCATCAACCCCACCACGGAAGAGGCTCTCACGCAAGTGACGCTTGTTGCCGCGCCCGGCGGCGTACTGGTGGATCTGGGTGTGGCGCAAACTGGCGCATCTGACTTCACGCTCGCGTACAACGTGACGGCCAGTGCAAACATCGTCGCGAACCGGTTCAACAGCGCCGGCACGTCGCAAGCGACCTGGACCCACGCAACATCTGCTTCGACTGTGACGGCTCTCGGAGTCTGTGGCAACGCGGGCGGGACGCGCATCACGGTCATGTGGCACAACTTCACGGCGGGGATCTACCAACTACAGACCAGAACCCAGGTCGGGGGCGCGGTCATCGGGCCTACGACGATCTTGTCGGGCATCACGGAAACCGTTATTCCCCGCGTGGGGATCTGCCAGACGGGAACGCAGATCTGCTGCATCGGCGGACGCACTGTCACAACCGGGGGCGTCCAGACGGACGACATCCAGGCCGACGTTTGCACCAATGAAGACACGCACGCCTTCGCGGGCGTCCAGGTCTATGCGGACGCAATCCTGACTTCGGCCCCTGTCGGCATCGTCTCGGGCGGCCGCACCGACTTCTACTACGGGGCGATCGACCGTCTCGCAGACCTCGCCAACGTTGGAACCAACCAGCTCGTTCAGCAGAACCCGAGGCTTCCACAGGTTTTCTTGGAGCACGAACTCGCGGGACAGCAATTCGCCACGAACAACAGGTGCGGTTCGTGTTGCCTGTCTGGAACCAAGCTCTATTGGGGCGTTGTCCGCAAGTCGATCGCGCCGCGCCAGCCGGGAGAGGCGACCTTCGGAATCTCCGGCATCGTGGTGGAGACGGAGCTAGCAGGCACTGCACGGCGTCAAACGATGCAGATGTCCGGCGAGCTTTGCGTCTCCGGCGGCATCCCCCTCACGTACGTAGGCCGCTATCTCTTCGATCAAGGCTTCGCCGAAAAGCCGGTGTGCAGTGTTGTCCAAGCGAGCGGCGGCGGGAAGACCTTTCCCGGGCGGTACTTCATCCGGAGCTGTTGGGAAGTGGTGGATTCCGCAGGGCAGATTCTGCGGTCAGACCCGAGCGCTCCGGTCCAGATCGATCTGACGGATAGCGCCATCTTGGCCAGCTCCAGCACGCCCCACAGCTTGCGCCGGCATCCTCTTTTGCAAGCGGATTCCGGCGTATCGATTCGCGTCGGCTTCTACAGCACGATCGCGGGAGGGGGAAACTTCCAGCTCGAACAATACGTGACCGTTCCAACTGTCGGAACCAACTTCGGCGATCCGATCTCTGTCACGCTGAGCGCGGGGGATTCACAGCTCGCCACGAGCCCTGTGCTGTACACCCAGAGCCAGACGCCCGTCCCGCACACGAGCCCAGGGCCATATCAATATTGTTGGGCCGCACGCGAGCGAGAGATCGTGGGCGGCATGTCTTTGCCGGAGTTGTGGATGTTCTCCAAGTTGCTCTTCCCGACAGAGCAGGTCGAGTTTCCCCCGCCAGGCCGCCTAGGCTTCAGCTCCAGAGCTAACCAGCATATCACGGCTGTAGGCGCCTTCGAGAGCGTCGGGCTGGTGTGGACGAAGTCCGAAGTTTCGATCATCCCGGGGCGCGGCCCCGAGCACAACGGCACCGGCGAGTTCGACACTTCGATCCGCGTGCCGTCGCCCGGCGGCTGCATTGATTGGCGCTCGGTCGTGGACGCCCCGCCGGGCTTCTTCTTCCAGATGGCCGCCGATAAGCTGATGCTCGTCCCGCGCTCGGCGCAGTCCGCGGGCGGCGCGGGCGCGGTCCTGTGGATCGGGCAGCCTGTCCGCCAGACGCTGGCGCTCTTCCCGGTCATCACGGGCGCGGTTCACGTGCGCTCGCAGATGATCGTGGCCTTCAGCTGCACCAACGTTGCCGGGGACGCGGGTCGAATCCTGATCTACGACCTGCGGCGAGAGCAGTGGTATGTGGACACGGTCGGGCCGGCCATCGCCATCAGCGAGCTGGACGGGCGGCTGGCTTACATCTCTAGTAACGCGGTCTTTCTTCAGGACGTGGCCCCGGGAACGGGCGCGTTCCCAACGTGTCTGGTTCAAACCGGAGTCCAGCCGGTGGGCAAGCGGCTCGGCTGGGGGCACTTGTATAAGGTCGGGTTGCTTGGGCTCGACTCCGGCCCCTGCTCGGTGGAATGCCTGATCGACTATGACGATGGCGCGGGCTATCGCACGCTCGGAACAGAGACCTTTACGGGCACAGGCTTGACCGTACAGCGCTTTTGGAGCCTGGCCATCCAGAAGGCTGCCCGGTTCTCTCTCCGCTTCGTGATGACCGGTTCCAGCGGCACGGTGGGGCTCCGCTTCAATGCCTGGGCGCTCGAAGTCGAGGGCTCGAAGAACATGGTCCGTGTCGGCTCTACAGCAAACGTAGCTTGACGGCTGGCATGTTCTTTGCTAAGATAGGATCTCTCAATGGCACAAGCTAACCAGGCTGACTTTTTCGGGGAAGGCACAGCCGCCCCCGCCCCCGCGCCCGATGAAGTGGTGGGACCTGACGGCCTGACGGACAAGGAGCGCGCGGCGCTGCTCCTACGCCAGAACCAGACGAACAACATCGACAAGAAGGCGTATCAGAGCTTCGGCCCGACCGAGACGCCTTCGGACATCCTGGGCACGCGCAAGGACAGCAACGGCAACACGATCAACATCGTTCGCGGGACGCAAGCCGGCAACGCGGCGTACAATGCGCAGCTTGGCACGGTCCAAGACCTGGGCACGGCCGGCGGCGTCCAGCAACTCGGATTCCAACCCGGCTACGGCGGGGCCGGCGGCGCACCATCCGACGCGCTGGCGACCCAAGCCGCGGGCGCGCTCCAGACGGGCGCCCAGCTCTCGAACGCTGCGGTCACCGCGGAGCCCACGCCCGACCCTGCGCACGCGGTCACGGCCGAGAACCGGGACGCCTTGACGCCGTTCGTCGACCCGATGCTGGCGAGCGACAAGTACACCGACGCGGCTCTGGCCATGTCGAAAGATCTGGTGGACCGCGTGCTCGGCGCCCCGTCTGGCGTCCAGCTCGCCGGAGATCAAGCGCTCTCGAATCAGCTCGCGGTCGCACGGTCCGCGCGCGGCGGCGCTGGCGCAGTCCAGGACGCGCTGAACAACGCGCAGGCGCAAGCCCCGCAGCTGATGGCGCAGACGCAACAGGCAGCGATCCAAGAACAGACCGCGCGCGCGGGCGCCGCGGGCCAGGCTGCCAGCATCTTCGCTGGTGTGGCCGGCGGCATCGCTGATCGCGAAGTCCGAATCAAGGAGGCCAACCAGAACGCCGGGCTCCACGTGATGGACAACCTGACCACGTTGACCGGCCAAGACCTGCAATTCGACGCGAACCAGATCAACCAGATCGGGCTGATGGCGCGGGACTTCAACGCGATGGGAACGGCCTTCGCGAACATGAGTCTCCAACAGCAGCTCGCGCAATGGGAAGACATGACGAAGCGCTACGGCATTGATCGGAACTTCAAGGCGCAGATTGAATCCATCTCCGCGTCGAAGAGCATTGGCCCGCTCGATGCGCTGAAGATGGCGCTGGGCGCAACGGCGGCCATCGGTGGTCTGGCGACGGCAAACCCCGCGGCGGTGGCCGGCGGCGTGGCTCTGGCGGGAAGCTAATGGAACGCCCCAACGCAACCGACCCGACGCTGGTGGACGTCTTCGACGATGACACCGGGATGTACGTCACCACATACCCGAAGGACGGCGGCGCTTCGGACTTCGGCGGGACGCCCGCGGACCCGGCAACGCTCGGCGCCAACCCCGCGATCAACCCGGCGAGCCCCGTGGAGACCGCACCGAACGCCGCGCCCATGCCCGGCGGCAACCCCCGCGCCCCGTACTCTGGCAGCGGTGGCGGCCATGTAGCGCCGCCGGAAGGTGCCATCGCAACCCCGCCCAGCTTGCAGCCGGGACACGCGGACGGGCTCGCCTTCGACGTTGAAGGCGGCTTGGAGCCGGGACACGCGGACCGCATCGCGGGGACCGAAGGCGGGATGCAGATCTCGCAGACCCAGACGACCGGCAAGGAGCACGCTCCCGAGCTGATCGGCGCCATCGACAACGCGGCGGACATGGAGCGCGGCGCGCTTCTGGACGAGAGCCTGGCGCGCGAGACGCAGCTGATGGAAGACGAGAAGCGTCATTCCGAGTTGCTGAAGCAGATCAAGGACCAGCAAGCCGCGAACGCGCTCCAAGCGAAGGTCGACGCAGATCGGCGCCAGAAGGTCGAGCAGCGGATCGCAGCTGTCAGCGCGCAAGAGCCTGACCGCAACCGGACCTTCCCCACTGGTTGGAATCTCGTCGCCACGTTCGCGGGCGCCATCGCGGGCGGCATGCTCCAAGGGCTGCAAGGCGGCTCGAACCCGGTGCTGGACGCGCTGAACCACAGGCTGGATCTCGACGTCCAAGAACAGCGCAAGACCCAAGGCGTCCAGCTCACGGAGCTGACGCGCCAGCTCGGGAGCATCGACGCGGCGGAAGACATGCTGCGCGCGAAGCAGAAGGAAGTGGTCCTGAAGGAAGTGGAAGCCCGCTTGCTCGGCGGTCAGAACAAGGTTGCGCCAGCGCAGATCCAAGCCTTCCGCTCGCGCATGCTGGCGGAGATCGAGCGCCACAAGATCGACGCGATCACCAAGCTGGATCGGGACCTGACGATTCAGGAAGTGAACACGCCCGGAACGCCGGACCGCGCATTCAATGCCGAGAGCTACCGCGCCACCGAGCTTCAGAAGTACGCCAACGAGAACGGGCTGAAGCCTAAGGACGCGCTGAAGGAGTGGAACACCTGGACCAAGGGGAAGAAGGAAGTGGCCACGCTCCGCAAGGGGCTGGAGACCGCGAACCGGCTGATCCAGAAGTACGAATCTGACAACGACGTTGCAGGTCTCGGACCGCTGGCGAAGTTCATCCCCAACAGCATCAATGCGAAGGATGCAGTGGCGGTGCGCCAGGTGCTCGGGAGCGCGGTCGCGCAATACCTGAAGCAGATCAGCGGCGCAGCCGTGACGGAACAAGAGTTCTCCCGCACCATCGACAACCTGCAAGGCGCAGGCGACTTTGACAGCGTCAAGCGCGGGCTCGGCATCCTGGGTCAGAGCATCCAGGCCGTGGATGAAGAAGACGCGGTCAACAATCCGAGCTTCGTCCGCATCTCGGGGACGATTCGCCAGATGAACGGGAGCGGGCGCGTCCAGGATCAGCCGGGGCGAGCGCAGCAACAGGGCCAGGTGGGCGAAGTCGTCACCATCCCGCGCGGCGCGCGCATCGCCTTCGAGCACAACAATCCGGGTAATCTCACGTACGCGGAACAGCGGGGCGCGACTCGTGGTGAGCCCAAGGAAGGCGGCGGGTACTGGGCGCGCTTCGACAACACGTCGGACGGTATGCGAGCGCTCGCGCGCCAGGTCACGAAGGACCAGGAACGCGGGCTGAACGTCCGCCAATTCGTGGAGAAGTACGCGCCCAAGAAGGACGGGAACGACGTCGAATTGTACCTGGCGAAGCTTCAGCGCCTGACCGGGGCTGACGAGCAAACCAATCTGTCCGAGATCTCGGCCGGGACGCTGGCGTTCGCGCTGGCGGCCATCGAGTCCGGAGCGAGGCCCACCAAGTAATGCCGACCCTGAGCAAAGACACGCGCGTTCTGAAGGACCCGGTAACGGGCGAGCTGATCAGCGTCCCCGCGGCGGAAGCGGACAAGCGCGCCACGGCCGAGGGCCTGGACTACGCCACACTCCCGGAGATCGACACCCACAACGAGCGCGAGAAGTACGGCTCCGCGGGCCAGACGGCGCAAGGCGCGTTGGAGCTGGCGGGCGAAGCCGCAACGCTCGGCATCTACCACGCGGACGGGGACGCGGCCAAGGCGCGACGGCGCGTGCTGCGGCGAGAGCATCCCGGCGTGGCCTTCGGCGCCGAAGCTGCGGCCATTGCTCCAGCGCTCGCGGCGAGCGCAGCCACGGGCGGGCTAGCGGGCGCGGCGGGGCTCTCGCTCCGCGCGGCGCAGGTCGCAAGCATCATCGCAGAAGGCGGCGTCTCGGGCTTCGCGCAAGAGCAGATCAACGCGCGGGAGACCGGCCAGGATATCGACGTGGGGAACGTCTTCCTGTACGGCATCGGCGGCGAGATTGCGGGGCGCGTGATCCCCAAGCTCGCGGGCGCTGGGTTCCGGCGCGCGGCGCAAGGCATCGAAGACGCGCTGGGCGGCCAGTCCGACAATCTGCTGGTCCGCACGGAACAGCGCGCGGCACAGTCGGGCTCGGACGTGGCGAAGGCGACACCCGGCCCGGAGCGGGACCGCTTCCTTCGCGACAACGCACCGAAGATCGTGGACGATGCGACAGAAGCCGCGGTCTCGGCGCTGGACCGCGCGCAGGCCCGCTTCTTGGAGCTGGGCGACATTCGCTCGAAGGCGTCGAAGATCCGGAAGCTGGTGAGTCGGGAACATATCGGACAAGACGAATGGACCATGAACCAGGTCGACCGCTTGCAGGTCATGCGCGAAGAAGTCGGGGCGTTCGCGGAAACCCCCGGGCTCGGCGGCATCTCCAAGAAACTGTCCAGCGCCATCGACGATGCGGAGGCCAAGCTGACCGCGTCCCGCAACGCGGCGGACCGCTTCATTGCAGCGGACGAAGTCAAGCGGACCTTCCAGGCCTACCACGTCTCGCTCGGCCGCTCGCGCCAGACAGCGCAGGATCGCGTCTACCACGATCAGATGATGTCCATCGTGGACTCGATGCAAGAAGGCATCCGGCAAGGCTTGGAGAATGAGAGCCTGTGGGGCCGCGCGGCGAAGCTCCAATCCGACGTGAACAGCGCGTGGCACAATCGGTGGTTCCAAGGCATCCAGGTTGCGGAAGGGGATCTTGCGCGCCAGACGGGCAAAGACTTCGCCGCAAAGCCGATCATCGAGTTCGATCCGTCGAAGGTGCGCGGCTTCTTGCAGAAGGACAAGATCGGACGTGGTCTGACCGAAGACAAGCTGCGCCAGGTGCTCGACGGTTACCAAGAGATGGCCGAAGCCAACCGGAAGTGGGGCATGGCTTCGCCGAAAGAGCTGGACCAGCTCCAAGCCGACGTTGCCACCATCCGCAAGGCCATCGACACCGCGGACGAAGTCCAGAGCGCCACGCCGCGGGCCGCCGCTGAAGACGCGCGCCGCGCCGCGGACGAAGCTCTGACGAATCAGGCCATCGGGGCTTTGCCGCTCGGCATCGGCTCGCCGATCTTGTTCGCTCGGCGCGCGCTCCAGAACATCCAGACCGCCGGGCGCGCGCACGTGTCCACCGCTGCGAACGTGATGGTGAATGGCTTGCGGCGCGTGGCGCGCGGAGCGGACGCCGTCGCCAAGGTCGGGGCGCCCGTCGCTGCGGTCGGTGCCTCGGAGATGTGGCGCGAGCGCAAGACCACGGACGACAACTTCAAGGGGACCTATCCCACCATCACCCAGAGCTTCCAGGCGAAGCGCGACAGCATCCGGACGATGCTGCAAGAGCCGGGCCAGCTGGTCCAAGCGCTCTCGGACAGCCTGGGGGATCTGCCCGAAGCCGCGCCGGACCTTCATGCCGCCATCGTCGCGCGTATGATGGCGGGCGTCCAGTATATGGCGGACCACATGCCGCCGGGCGTCGAGCAGTCATTGCTGAGCAAGCACGCCACCGCCCCCGACGTCCGGGCGATTCGCGAGTGGGCGCGGCTCTGGCAGGCTGTCATGGACCCGGGGACGGTCATTGCGGGCTTCGGGACCATGCACGCCACGCCCGCGCAGGCGCGCGCCATCGAAGCCGTCCACCCGGACCTGTACATGCAACTTCAGACGGATGCGCTCTCGGCCGTCGCAGACAGCCCGGTCCGGCCGCCGTACGAGCGCTTGCGCTACCTGGACCAGATGTTTCGGCTTGGCCCTGCGCTCGGCGGAATCTGGAAGGATTCGGTGGCGAAGAACATCAAAAACTCGATGAAGACCGAGCCCCCGAACCCGTCCGGGCTCCCGTCTGACAAGCTCGACACCGGCCCGACCAATCCGCGGGGCATCGCCTCTATAGCGGGCGGCCCTACTTCGTCCCCTTGAACAATGGCACGAAACGTGCTAAGATAGGATCCATCAATGGCCTTCGCATCTCCCGGCAACATGTCCCCCGGCGGCTCTTTCCGCGCCGCCCCCTACTCGCGCGCCTTCGTCAACCCGGGCGCCGCCGTCCTGACCGCGCAAGTCAGCCAAGCCCCCAACAGCACGTCTGGCGGCGTCCTGATCGCCACCGCGGCGGCCAGCGCCTTCTCGTACAAGGACGCCTCTGGTGTGACCGTGGCTCTGACCGGGCTCGCGGCGGGCGTCTATGATCTGGCCGGCATCGCCATGTCGGAGATCGTCAGCTCCACGACCTGCATCCTTCTGGCCTACTGGCATGGCACAGGCTCCTAAGCCCCGCCCGAAGCCGCGGGAGTTTTTCCCAGAGCAGAACATGCAAGAGATCTTGGACGCTATCCGCGCGGATCGAAAGGCTGACGGCAAGTGAAGTACAAGCTAGACCCGGGGCTCTTCAATGAGCTGTGGCATCGTGTCGACAATGAAGCAGACGCGGCCACCCTGCTCTTGAAGGAAGCGCAAGACGCCATCGAAGCCAACGCGACGCGCCGGACCGAAGCGCGGACGTTCGCGAGCTGCACCGAAGGCGTGGAGCTGACCAGCTTCGGCGCGGACGGCTACCAGTACGACAACACCGAAGTCTTCCCGCACGTCAACCAACCTGTGATCAAGAACACCATCCGATCCATCGGGATGACCGCGGTGGCGAAGCTGACGGCCAATGACACGCCGCTCTCGCAATTCATGTCCAACGGCGGCGGCTGGGAAGAGTCCGTCAAGGCGGTCCGCATGGGGCGGCTGGTGGATGCTGAGGTAGACCAGCCCCAAGGCATGTTTGCCACGCTTCACGAGATGCATCGCCACGGGGCCACGCTCGCGATCACGTGTACGGGCTCGTACCTGATCTTCTTCTTCCCCGGGGACGGCGGAGTCCGCGCGGAGCTGGACGACACGCTTTCGGTCGGCATCACCACGTCGGGGCGCTTCGGGCGCATGACGTCGCTGGTCCGGACGGTCTGGCGGGACGCGGACGAACTCGCGGCGGACTTCGGGGACGACCAAGAGTGCGTCGATGCCATCTTCGCGAACGAAGAGCACAATCCCGACGGTCAATACAGCGGCGAAGTGGGCGACGATGGCGAAGAGCTGAAGCCCCGACGTGGTGTGCGAGTGGTTCAGGGCTGGCATTGCCAGTACAAGAACAACGTCGGGCGCGAGATGTGGGTTCTGAAGGACGGCACGGTTCTTCGAGACCGCGACTATGATCGCAAGTACCCGCCTTGCGTCAAGTGGGATTACGAGCGCCAGCTTTACGGCGTGTGGGGCGTTCCGCTTACGCGCTCCATCTATGAGATGGCGGTTCGCGAGAACCGGATGCTGTGCGACATGGACAACGCGGAGCGGAACAGCCCGCAGTGTTGCATCATCCTTCCGGAGAACGCGGAGAAGGAAGGCGACCTGGACGGCGCACGCGGCTGGACGATCATCCGTTCGGCGGTCCCGGACCAGATCCACTTCGCCACGCCGCCGAAGTACAACCAGATGTCCGCGGACTTCGTGGACCGGATGCAGATGGGATGCCAGGACGTGTCCGGCATCTCCAACCAGCACAGCGCGGCGAAGAAGCAGACCGGGACGACCAGCGGCAAGCATGAGCATCTGGTGGCGGGGCTGTTCACCGAACGGTTCGCGGACCAAGAGCGCCGGCTGATTCAGGCCCGAGCTGTGGATACAGCTCGCCAGATCGTGTACGCGCTCTCGGATCTGCTGGACGAAGAGCCTTCGTTCTCTCGTGTCTGGTCTAGGGGCGACAAGTCCGAAGAGATCCGCGCGGCGGACCTGGACCTGGACGTCTCGAAGTACACGATCACCATCGCGGCCGTTTCCGAAGACAAGGACACGCCCAAGGCCCGCATGGAGAAGGCCTACGACTGGCTCCAGATGGGGCTGATCACCGGGACCGAGTTCGCGAGCATCCAAGAGACCTACGCCACCCAGCAGAAGTCTTCGCTGATTCTCGCGCAAGAGCAGTGGTTGGAGAAGCAGATCGACAAGTGGCTGCACTCCAAGGAAGACGACCGGCTGGACGAAGGCTTCTACCAAGGGCCGAGCAAGTGGATCGACCTGCCGGCCGCCTTGCGCCAGGTCTCGCTGGCACAACTCCAGGCCCGCTCTCGCAATGCGCCTTCGGATGTGATAGACTACTTCGACAAGTTTTTGGCCGAAGCTTCGGACTACATGGACGAAGAGCAGGCGCAAGACCAAACCAACATCTCGGCTTCGGCAGACGCGAGCGCCATCTTTCCGGGCGTAGCCGACGTCCAAGCCACAGCCGCAACACCTACGCCCGGCGCAGCCGGACCGACACAAGGAGCCCCAATTGGATGACATGGAAGCCGCAATCGCGGCAGCTGCGAGCATGGAGAAACAGGAAAGTGAATCTGTCACGACCGGAGCCGCGAGTCCACCGGAATCTGATGGGGCTTGGGCTGACGACCTATCTTCAGCTGAAGAAGGCGAAGCGCCTGATTCCGACTCTTCTGATGGCCTCGGAGACGATGATGGATCGGAGACGGACGGCGAAGATGGTGGCGAAGTGGCCGACTACGCCGCGCTCGGTCAACGCATCGTGGACGGAGATCTGGCCGGTGCCTGCCAGGCGCTCGGCATCGACCCGAAGATCCTAAACGTCAACGTCCCGAAGTTCGAGGCCATGCGCAAGGGGCTCAAAGAGACCCGCGCGCGCGAGACCGCGGCGGTGGCGGCCGAGACCGCGGCGAAGGCAGCGGAAGAGCGCGCACAGGCCATTGTGGCGGACGGCAAGGCCAAGTATGGCGAGCTGGTGGACCTGAAGCTGGCGGTCAAGGCCGGCGACTTCTACGCGGTCCGAGAGATCTTGGAAGCGCTCGCGCCGGACGGCACCCCGATTCAGAAGATCCTGGAAGGGATCGCGCTCGCGGCGAAGAACGTCAACCCGTCTGAGATTGCCTACAAGCGCAAGCTGCGAGAGCTGGCCGTCAAGGAGCAAGCCGACGCGGACGCGAAGAAGGCCAAGGAGACCGCGGACGCGGCGGCTGCCAGCGAAGTCCAGCGCGCGGAGCGCAACAAGACGGGAGCCACCAAGCTCTTGAAGGGAACCGAGCTGGAAGACCTGCCCGGCGCAGTGGATGCGCTGGTTAAGCTCGCGGCCGAGCACTGGGATCCTGTGAAGAAGGGCTTGAAGAAGCCCCCGGCGGAGCTGGTGAAGCTTCTGGCGAAGGACCCGGTCTTGGGTCGGCTGTTGGAGTTGAAGCGCCTGAAGAGCCGCCAGACGCCCGCGGTGGCCGTTGTCCCGATCAACAAGAACCGGACCCGGACGCCCACCGGCCAATTCCAGCGCAAGCCCCCGACCAAAGCCGAGCAGATGGCCGCGGACCGGAAGGCTGCGATTGCCGAAGCGTCCAGGCTCGAAGCTCGCGACGCGCGCGCGGCTCGGAGGGCGAAGTGAAAGCGCTCTCGAACCAGATCGTTCTGAAGATGCGGGAAGACTTGGAAGACACCTGGGGGAACGTGATCCGGGTCAACAAGGCGACTGGCTTCATAGAGCCGCGCCCGGTGTACGGCGAAGTGATGGACATCGGTCCGGGTGACCCGATCCAGCCCGACCTGCCCGATCTGAAGCGCGGCGATGTCGTGGTGTGGAACCTGGCGAAGATCGGACCGCCGATCATGGAGCACGGCCAACCACTCACCATCGTTTCGTTCAACGCCTTGCTCGGGAAACTCATCCATCCCAAGACGGATGACGAGCAGTGCACGGCTATCCTGGACATGGTCCTGACCGAATACGCCCCGCTCGCCATGCAACGCGCCATCAGCCAGCTGGTGGAACTGCCGGACTCGATCGCGCGGGACGGGATGAAGGAAGGCCCCGGCGACTGTCCGATCTCCACCGTCTTCGAGCGCGTTGTCAGCGTCGGACGTGGGATCGTCTACGTCGGCAACAGCAAGTGCGCGCGGTGCAAGTGCGAGCTGTCCCAGCTCCACAAGCCCGACATCGAGAAGGGCGATCTAGTCGTCTTCAACCCTGCATATTCGGTCGACTGGCGACGGCGCGGGCGCAATCTGCGCTTCACGCCGTACTCGGAGATCCGTGCCAAAGCGGAGGAATGACAGCCTAAACCCAGAGCTAGTCAAGCGGCTCGTCCGCGCCATCCGCAAGCATCCGAATCTGACGGACGCGGCCGATGCTTGCGGCGTCAACCCGCGGGACCTGGCCCTGTGGATCAAGAAGGGCCTGTACCCGAACGCCCCCGCCGGCTGTGCTGCGCTGGCGGTCGCAGCTCGCCGGGCTCGGGCGCTCTTGCGCGGGCGGCTCTTCGACACGTTGATCGTCGCAGCCACCCACCGCATCGACCCGAGCACAGGCGAGCCGATTCCCGGAGACCCGAAGTGGGCCTCCTACATCATGGAACGACTGGACGAAGAAGGCGAGATCAAGTGGCAAGACACGATCCCCAGCGGCCCGGACATGCCGGACGTTCGCAGGCACCTGATCCAGAGCGGAGCCATGGACAAGGAGATCGCAGACGCGGGCTTCAAGCTCGTTCCGCTGGAACCCGGCGACTCGCCCACGCTTCAGATTGCAGAGGGCGAGTTCGCGGACGACGATGCCTAGCCGTTGCACCACTCTTCGGTCGCGAACAGCCCGCGCAAGATGTCGTCACTGTAGTTGTACGCGGGAGAGAACTCTTCGCGCATGTCCGCGGTCCGGTCTATGTGAGACTGGAACGGGTCTCCCGCGAAGTCAGATGCTGTTTCCCCGAACCCCGAGAGCACCAGTGCGATGTCCAGATCGTCGAAGCAAAAGATCGTCATGTCAACCGAGTCGTTGTAGTCATTGCGCTTGTTCATGAGAGATCTATACCTCGGGCTTCGGAGACGGGCAAGTAAAAAGTGAGCGAGTGGGCGTTTTCGGACCTTCGGCCTAGTTACAACGTCCGAGACTCGTTCGCGCCCTGGGCTCGGAAGGTCGACGCGGACAAGAACGACCTGAAGGCGCTCTTGTGCGGCCGGCGTACGGGCAAGACGACGTACATCGCCGCGAAGCTGATCATGGACGGCATCCCGGGCGAAGTCCATCCATTCGTCGCTGCGACCCAGCAGAAGGCCCGCGACATTCTGTGGCCGATCTTGGAGCGCTTCACGAAGAGCCACGGCGTCAAGATCGAGTACAACCGGTCCAAGGGGCTCGCCACGACCGACCGGGGAATCAAGATCCAATGCATGGGGCTGTCCACGAAGCCCGAAGTGGAGAAGCTCCGCGGCGAGCGATACCCGGGCGTGGTCTTCGACGAATGCGGGGCGCTCAACCAAGACCTTCTTCGAGTGGCCGTCTTCGAGGCTGCGGAGCCCGCCACAGCTGACTTCTACGGGCGCGGGGGCTTCGGTGTCATCTGCTCCGGGACGCCGTCCTACGCGCCCGTGGGCTTCTGGCATGACATCTGTGGTGGGAACGAAGGCGAGCCCAAGCACGGCTTCAGCGTCCACCGCGCGACGATCCGGGATAATCCGTACATGCGCGACGCGAGCGCGTACCTGGCGAAGAAGCTGGCGCAGAAGAAGTGGACCGACCAGACGCCCGAGTTCGTCCGCGAATGGCTCGGCCGGTTCTGCTTGTCGAGCGATGGCCTGTGCTACGGGAACGCCTGGAACGGGACGACCTACTTCCGGACCGAGCGCCCGTTGGTCGGAATGACGATCATCTCGGTTGACTTCGGCGAGTCATCCCCCTGCGCCTGGAACGTCATCCGATGCGTGTTGCACACCGAGCAGATCGGCAACCTGATCCATCAGACGATGCGCGTCCACGTCTTGGAGACGGTCCGGAAGGTGTGCACGTCTCTTGCCGAGATTGCGGCCATCACGCGCCAGCTCCAGAAGGCGTACAGCGTCGGCTTTCTGGTGGGCGACTCGGCGGAAGGCTTCGGCATCCGTCAGCTGAAAGACCAATATGGGCTGAACTTCGAGCGCTCGGAGAAGAGCGGCAAGAAGGCGGAGCGCATCTTCATGATGCAAGGCATGCTCCGCACGGGAACTCTTCTCATCTACGAAGACTGCGCAGACCTGATCGACGAGATCTCGACCGTGCCTTGGAATGAAGACCGGGACGATCATCACCAAGCCTACAGCGACCACGCTTGCGACTCGCTGCACTACGCCATCGAAAAGGCCATGATGCTGATCCGCACCAAGCCCGTCGAGCCTGCGCATGGAACGCCCGAGTGGTTCGAGAAGAAGCGGCTGGAAGCTCGGCGCCGCAACCTGAACCCGCGCAAGCACGGATGAAAAGGAAACGGCCCGAGTCCTTTTCTGGACCCGGGCCGCATGCCCCATTACGTGGAAGGTTGGGAACTTACGGGCAGCTGGCGGAGCTGAATCCCCACAGAGTGGGGTTCGTCGTGCTGAAGCTGTTGGCCTCGCACTGCTCGCGGGGCGAGATCTGGAGATAGTTACAACCGGTCGGGTCCAGCAGAGTCGAGACCGTCTTGGGGTTGATGTCGTTCGAGGATGCTACGAAGTTGGTGGAGACAGCCTGTCCACCAATTCCCACGTACGCTTCCGCCGCGTGCATCAGACCATGCAGCTTCACACACGTGGCCTGCGATGCGCCGAAGTTGGTGGCCAAGGTGGCGTAGTCGGGATAGTCCACCGTGATACCGCCCTGGCTGTGCTTGTTCCACGATCCGGGGGTTGCGGGGCTCTCGCCCAGAGCCGTCAGCGCGCCCAGCGAAAGGCACGTGAAGTTGGTGACGCTGGTCCCGGACGCGGAGCCCGAACACGTGGCGTTCCCACGGATCTTCAGCTCCACGTTTGCCACCGAAGCGGCCTCACAATTGGCCCGGTTCTGACCGGACGAACCCGAGAAGAACACTCGGGAAAACTGGAACTTCTGCTGACCGCCGTTGATGCGGCCCATGGTAAAGTCGAAGTTGGAGATATCCGCATCGTCAACCCCGTTGCCGTAGCAGTACGTCACCGTTCCGGCATGGCCGAGCACGCTGCAAGCCTGACCCGTGCTGGTGGTGTTGCATGCGTTGTGGCTGGACGCGGTGCTGATGCCCCAATTCGGGCCTTGGGCGCTTAGCGCTTCCTCGGCCGTTCCCAGCTCGATCTCGTCCCCCGCCGTGTCCGCTTCATCCTCGGGAGCGCCGCCGCAAGCCGCGAGCAAGAACAGACCGAGAGCAAGAAGTTTCTGAATCATGTGTTTTCCTTTCGGTTGCTCGGAAGCGTCACGCCCCCGAGAGAGTTCATTATAGGCACGAACGCCCGGCGGTCAAGCCCTTGGATCCATCTTCGGGTTCCAGTGGTACGAATGCTTCGAGCCTTCCGACTTGCGCGCAATCTTCCCACCATCGACGAGATTCGCGAGCGCCTGTTGGATGTCGTCCTTCTTCATCGCGATGTCCGCTGTCAGCTCTGATCTGGACACCCACCGATTCGCGCGCTGAAGCCTGGCCATCAGCTTCGCCATCGCGGCTTCCACGTTCCGCTTCACGTTCTTGTCCGCAACGCTCGCGCGGGTCAGAGAGTCGCCCTGGAACTTCAGCTGAAACGGGGGCTTGGTCCGGCACATACGAGACGCGCTGTGGGTCATCATGCGGACATCTTCTTCCACGGTCAGAGTCCAGCTGTTGCCGGCGGCGGCTTCGATGGCGCTGGTCCCGCGGACGCCGCCGGCCTTGTTGGTGTGGTGATTGATCCAGACCGGGACGTTGTACTTGCGCGAGAGCCCCGCCAGATGGAGCAACGGCGCGGCGAAGTCGGAGCTGTTCTCTTCGAGCCCGGGAGTGTAAGCGCGCAGCGAGTTAAGAAAGATGATGCCGCGTTCTGCCACAGCCTGGAAGAGCGCTTCCAACACGTCCCCTTGGTTGTAGAAGATCGGCTGCGAGCTGACCGTCAGCATCCCGGGCTCCAACGTTGGGTGCGAGCCGCGGAACACGCCGATGTGGTGGCGTAGGTCGAAGTCATCTTCGCACTCGATGCAGATCACCGGGCGCGGGTTGCCGACGTCGATGGAGCCGAACGCCTTGGAGCCTGTGGCGAACGCCAGCGCCAGCTCGGCTTGGACCGTGGTCTTCCCCGCGTGGGGATCTGCATAGAGCATGCAGGGGCGCCCTGGTGTGATGGCGAGCCCTTCACACGTCCAGTCGATCTTCAGCGTCTCGGCGGTGTCGAAAGAGACGTCGATCCAGCCCGAGGCTTCAGCGGTCTCCTTGGGCGCTTCCTTCTGGGCGATCCCCTTCAGCTCCACGCGGACAGACTCGGGGACCATCTCGCCTTGGACCCAGCCCCCACGCAACGAGCCCGCGCGCGAGTCTTCGATCTTGTGCCACAGCTCCGCGTCCAACCACGGGGGCTCGATGCGCGGAACATAGAAGACCTTCAAGGCCTCAAACATGGTCTGGCTGTCCAGTCTAAACTGGGCGCGGAGCTGGCAGCACACCGAGAACAAGCCCGCGCCGCCGTCCCCCGCGGTGTCGGTCGGGCGCGTCTCCAAGAAGCGCTGGATCCGTCCGTCCATGTCCCAGCGCCCGTCGTTCTCCAAGCCGTCATCGTTGAAGCTCCCGTCCGTCGCCAGCGGGACGTCGACCTTCTCTTGGGGGACGTTCGTCTTGCGCCCGTTGGCGATGATGGCCGCCAGCGCAGGGTCGGGCAGCATGGCGATCCGCGCGACGTCGAAGCCGCCGTCCCAGTCGTCGCGCTCGATGGCGTACCCGCCGCACCACTTCACGTCGAGCGCTGGCGCCTTGCGCCCGGTCGTCTTGTCGTCCTTCCGGCGAGCGCCGAAGATGTCCGTCCACTGCATCAACAGGGTGCGACCCTCGCCCGGTGGCACCCAGAAAAAGACGTGGTTGCCGCTGTGGCTCGTCAACGTGGGTGGAAGCGGTCCAGTGTGCTGCTCTACGTCGCGCAGGGCCAGCCCGCCGTCTAGGTCGAGGCACACCAGCCACGCTTCACCGCCCGCCGGGCAAGGGCCGCACAGGATCGCGGGCGTCTCGTTCGGCTCGAACTCGTCCGGGTCTGCGCAGAAGTCTGGGAACTCGGCCCCGAAGCCCCCCATGGTGGGCCGCTTGCTGACCGCGTCGCAGGGGACAATCCGAAGCCCAGCTGCGGCGTAGTCTTGGGGCGAAGTCATCCACCCGCCAAAAACAGGCGTTCTGTGGCTATGTCTCCGGGGCCCACGGAGGCTCGCTTTAACAGTTGCTGGCTCCAGATCTCTGTGCCGAGTGGGAACTCATACTCCGACACGAAGACGGGCACTCCTAACTTTGCCCACTGAAGGACTCGTGCCTCAAACACGACAGAATCAAAAGCCCCCGTTGCCGCGTATCCTGTTGTCCCTGCGTATGGAGGATCTAGATACAAGGCGCCTTTGCAGGCAAAAGGCTCCATAGCCAACCAGTCTACATGAAAGAACTCTCGTCCTGGGCAGTCTCGCAACAGCGCGCGACGACCTTCGGCCGCCCAATTGCGAGATTCTCCGCGCGCGTACCCTCCGAAGTACTTTCCCCCAAAGCCTGCGCAGAAGCCCGCGAACGCCTTCAGCGGGTTCGAGTCTGGCAGCGTCTTAGCTGCGTGATACTCTGCCTCAGATATTGTCTTAGGCGGGTCCCAGCCATCTGCAACGGCGGAATACAACGCGATCAGCGCAGGGTTGGCATCTGATGATACCACAGGCCCCGCCTTGCTGAGCGCCACAGACATACTGAGGCCCCCGCAGAACGGATCCCATACTTCGCAAGCGCCCACTCTAGCGCGAATCTGCGTCGCAAGCGCGCGCGAGATTCGGTGCTTTCCGCCAAGATACCTCATGCTCTCTCCCGCCGCTCACTCAATTCCTGGTGGGTCACCCTGCAACGGTTTTCTTCGCCGAAGCGACTGTGGAACGTGATGCACTCCACCAGCCGCTCGGACCGGTAGCCCTCGCTGTGGTGCCAGAAGTCCGGCGCGCACAGGCTGTTGAAGCTCTCCCAGCGGAAGGTCCGGAACTCCGCGACGTTCTTGTGATGGACGTGGCCCGTGAATGCGCGCCGGTGGAGCGCAGTGCCCACGTCGAGCGGACGATCCGCCAGCATGATCTCGCCAAGCTCTTGGGGCTTCACGCGCTTGTCGCCATGGGTCATCATGAAGAAGTTTGATTCCCAGCGCCAGTAGATGTACGGGTTCGCGTTGTCCAGGATCTCGATGCGGTCGTGGCCCGCATAGACGGCTTGGAGCCACAGCCGGGTGTGGATGGCTTGGTCCGGATCGTGGTTGCCGGGGACGATGGCGACGATCACCCGTTCGTGAGTCTTCAGCAACAGGTCCAGCATCCCGCGCGTCACCGCGTAGCCTTCTTCCAGGATCTTGCTCTTGCGGCCGTCAACGTCGAGCTTGTTTCCCCCGTGCGGCGTGGTCTGCTTGTCGGACTCCGCGTGCCACAGGTCCCCTGTTTCCAGGAAGAGCGCGGTGGCGGCTGGCGGCGCTTTGCCTACCAACAGCTCGGCGCTCCGGCGCAGGTCCGCGCAGGCAATCTTCAGGTCGAAGTTCTTGCCGGTCTCGCGGGCGTGAGACAGCAGCCCGATGTGGGGATCTCCCCAGACGAATGCGTTGCACCGTTCGTGGTCTAGGTGCTCGGGAGCTGGCGCGGCGGACCACGCGGAGCCCTTGAAGTCCCGAAGGTGCGCCGCCAGAGCTTCGATCCGGTCTTCGTGGGTGATCAGCGCGGGCCGAGTCTTCACCCACTGGGCGACCACTTGGCCGCCTTCGCCGTACATGGTCGAGAGCCCGGCGACTTCGTGACCCTCGGGGACGGGCGCGCGATGCGGCGTCTCCGGGTCTGGGCGGCTCCGCACGCTGCGAACGTTGCCGTCTCCGTCCTGGGAGACCTGGACCGCGTGGAAGCCTTCTGGGGGCGGCGGAGAGCCCGCGTTGATGACCAGCCGCTGGACGCGGGCGCGGAACTTCGAGCCGTAGGTCATCCCGCAGGCCTTCGCAGCGGCCCGATACGTCCCCGTCCGCTCGAAAGCAGACAACAGAGCCTTGTCAGTTACCACTTGACAATCCACTTCTTCAGCTCGCGCTGACTGAACTTCGCCAGCGTCTTGAAGAGCCCGATGGCCTCTATTACATCTTGGTCCGAATCGTCTTCTGGGTCAAGGCCTTGCAGCCGATAATCAGCCACCAGCCACGCGCAGAAGGCGCTTTTCTTCGTCCGCGCTCCGTTGGCGTAGGCCTTGTCCTTCCACGCTTCCATCGGCACCCAGAGCCGTACGCCGTCCGCGGTGACGTTGCAAGAGAAGAGCGCGGCCATTCCCCAACCCGCGGGCGAAACAACGCTAGCGGGCGTCCTGTTGGCGCGGATGACGCCCGTGGGCTTCTCCGCTGCGATGATGTCGAAGCACGACACGGGCGGCTGGCGCTGGACCGCCACAGAACCAAACCGCTGGTTCCCTTCTGTGGGACAGTCGTGGGCAAAGACGGTCTTGGGCGGGGCGCCCGGGTCTATCGCGCAGATGATAGCGCAGCCTCCAAGTATTGGGCCGCTCGGGCCAGAAGCGCAGGGCTGAGCATTATGCGCGCCTGCTTTCCTCGGGAGTCATCCCGCGCTGTTGGACCCGCGTCTTCCAGTCTACCACGTTTTGGGTCTCCGGGTCAATGAAGCCCCACGGGCGGTCAGAGCGCCAGCCGATGAACAAGGTCCAGACCGGCTTTCCGTCCTTCAGCTCTACGATGCGGTGGCGCTCCGGAATGCGCGAGATGCGGCCCGGGACGCGGCGCTGGTTGTAGAGCAGCCCCATTGCAACCGAGACCTTGATCACGTACTGGACGATCTCCGCGTACTCGTTCCACAGCTTCACGCTCCAGCTCTTGCGCCACGGGTGGTTATGAAACCACGGGTCCTGATCTGGAAGGCAGATCTTGTTCACGTAGACCGAGAGCCAGCGCGTCTTCAACAGGTGCCATCGCTCCATGTAGATCTCGCCGCTCTCGCGCCGCATGTTCTTCTTGAACTGCCATCCTGTGGCGCTCTCCCAGATCCATCCGAGCCATTGCTTAGGCGTCATCGGTCTTTCCTTTCGGCCCCGCGTCAAAGGTGTACTTGAACAGCTGACCCGAGCGCACGTGGAAGGCTACGAGCCCTTCGGGCTGCATGAAGCCCTGCGCAGCCACCGACCCGCCCACCGACAAGCCGCACAGGATCATGGAAAGTGCATCGGTGCTGAAGGTGTCGAGGGTTTCGAGCACAGGCACAACGCCCACGCATGCGGGCAACGTCTTCAGCGGGTTCGCTCGGAACAGGCTGAAGCGCTTCTCTTCGAGCCCGTATCCGCGCTGGATCCCCTTGCCCCACCACTCTCCGAAGTGGCGGCCGTAGCCGAGCGCGCGCAGCTCCAGATAGTGGGACAAGAACCACGCGCCGAAGCCCGCGTTGTCCCCCTTGTTGTCGTGCCATTGCACGTCCGGCCACTGCTCGTGGTCTTTCATCCACGAGACGGTCACCAGCCGGCGGTTCCGGGAGCATGCCGCCATCAGGAAGCCCGGCCCCGTATCCGCGAACTCCACGCATGCGTTCGTGCCATCGATCTTCTCGGTCACGATCACGTCCCCATGGAGCCGGGGGATCTTCGGCATTGGCATGAACGGACAGAAGGCTTGTCCAATGGTCTCCATCACGATCCATCCGTTTCTGCTGCGGCGGCTTCAATCGAAGCGCGAAGTTCCAGCTCTCGGTCGCTGGCGGCGCGGGCGGGCGTGATGTCTTCGAAGCCCGGGACCACGAGCCCAACGTTGTAGCATCGAAGCAGGCTTCGGACCTGCGCCGGAGTGTAGAAGGGGCCGACGGTCGGACGGTCGTCGAAGTCGTGCATGCCGCGCGCGGTGTATGCTGCCAAGAACATGTAGCAGCACAGGAAGTGGTGGCGATGCGGGAGCCCCGAGCCCTTCGGGCCTTCATCCAGAGAGCCGCGCTGGGCGTAGTGGTCCATCGCCGCGCGGAACACCCGGCTGTAGTGAATGCCGCTCTCCCAATTGCGGGCCGCGTACTTCACCGCGCCATGCTCCAAGATCTTGACCGCGCCGAAGTAATCCGCGTTGTCGAGCTGAAGCGCAGGCAGCGTCCCCGCCAGGTTCCACCACTCTCGCAGCCGAGCCGCGTAGAACTGAATATCCTGGCTCGGATTGTGGTCATTGATCACCACATCGTGGGCGAGTAGGTAGCTCGCGGGCTTGTCTTGATCGAACTTAAGGCCGTGCGTCATCATCGGGCTTGGTCTCCTTTCGTGGGGGCCATTCGGGGATCTCTTTGCAGAAGTAGGCAAGCGTTTCGCTCGCGGCTGACAGCGTCTTTGCGTGCGCCTTGCAGATCTCGAAGGCAGCATGGTCGGGCGCGTGGGCGTAGGTGGCGATCAGGTGCTTGGTCCCGATCTGGTCTGGCGCTCCGACGAGCCAGACAACGAACAACAGTGCTCCCATGGTGGGTCTCCTTTCATGCGGCTCGGTACAGGTTCAGGCTCCCGTCCGCGTTGTGCTTCCGGAACGTCTTGGGAAACTTCTTCGTCCACGGGTCCATCGCGACCGTTTCCACGGCCATCTTGACGTTCGGCAAGTTCCGTTCCGCAGCCGCGATCATGTGCTTTTCCTGCATCCATCGAACCTGTTGGATGTCTTCGGGCTTGCAATCCGAGATTACCTCATCATGGACGAAGGCGCAAGCTCTTCCCGGCATGTCTCCGAACAATTGATCCATCACGATCAGCCAGAGCGCGTCTGCGGCGGTCTGCATCCCGAGCGCCTGGAAGCCGGTGTTAGCTGCGGCACAGCTGGTGCAACCGCGCCGGATGATGTCGGTCCCGGGGATCGGCACGCTGTAAAGGTCGTTCCACTGGCAGCCGTCCTTGAACGACTCGATGAAGTCCAGATAGGCCATCTGATCGTGCATCGTGGCCCACCACGTGGACATCAGCTCTTCGGCCTTCTCGATTGTCAGCTTTACACCGTACCCGATTCGAGCGTAGCTCTGGAACGTCCGCGGCTTGCGCATGTTGCCGGGCAGCCCGAAGTTCAGGGGCTTCGCAGCCCCGCGCGCTTCGAGCGCGGTCGGGTCGCCAGCTGCGCAGCGGGCCACCATCTCCGCGTAGGAGATGCCGAGAATCTGGGCACCTACCTCGCAGTGGAAGTCCCAGCCCGCGCTGATCTTGTCCGCCATGCCGCGCCGCCCGGTGTACCGGACGATCAGCTCTGCCAGCGTGCCATTCTCCAAGCCGACGTAGTCTGAAGCCACGAAGGCGCCCCACAGGGGCCGGATGCACTCGCGGACGCCCGCCTTCTTCCGGAAGTTCTGGATGTTCGGCTTACTGCTCGTGGTGCGCAGCGTGTTGGCGAAGCCGAAGCGGCTGTGGAAGATGCCATGCTCGAAGAGCTTGACATCCTTGTTCAGAACGGCCTGCCACTCTCCAAGGTCCGCGAGCTGAATCAGCATCTCGTCGCCGCTCTCGGCCAGCACCGTCTTCGCGCAAGAGATGGCGCCCGTGTCCGTGACCAGCCCGAGAGCTTCGTAGCGTTCCGGCTCGTCCGGATAGAGCACGTTTCGGTTGCGACCTTCGCCGTAGTGCCAGGCCATCTTGAAGGCTTTGGCGATGGCCATCTGGTAGGCCTTCTTGGTCTTCACCGGGTTCGGCTTGTTGCGCTCGCGGCGCATGAAGGTCAGCCCCGGCTCTGGTCCGTTCTGGCAGGCCATGTCCGCCAGCTCGTTGATCATCTCTTCAGCGTCGGCTCTCAGCCGCGCCACGATCTCCGGGTCCGCTCGCAGGCCGAAGCCGCTGATGAGCTTCAGGCACAGGTCCGTTCGGCACAGCTTGCCCAGATCTGCTTGGGTGGCGAAACCCATGTTCCAGACCCGCTCGAAGAGCTTCCAGCACAGGACCACGTCATCCTGGCAATAGCTGACTTCCTCGGGCGTGAGCTGGGACAGGTCCGTCCCCCAGGCCTTGCCGAAGCCCAGACGGATCTCGTCCCCGTCTTCGTCCACCGAATGCTTCGACTGGTGGGACAGCCCGACCATCTGACACAGTCGGTCGAGCGCCAGCCCGCCGCGCATGTCCCCCTTGCAGATCTCGATGATGCGCCACAGAAGCCCGGTGTCCAGTATGCGGTTCGCTTCGTAGGCCTTCTTGATCTTCGAGCGGAGCGCGGGATACCACTCGAACAGACAGCACATGTCGTAAGCGATGTTGTGCCCGATGATGATGTAGTCCGAGTCCAACCACTGTTCGACAACCGGCTGAAGCTGCCACGTTCCGTACAGCCGAGCGCCCACGCCGGGGACGAAGATGCTGCACACCGAGACAGGGGGCGAGCACAGCCCCGGCCGGATCAGAGCTGTCTCTAGGTCAAGGCAGATGACCCGGCGCAGGTCTAGGGGCTTCAAGTGCTCTCTTTGGTTCGGATGGCCAGCGCGCGGTCGAGAGTGGAACGGGGCTCGTCGGCATCGGCCGGCGCACCACACACCCCGTCCCACTCGGGTTCGTACCCGCCATCGAGCCACAGCTTGAAGCGTTGGTGGCACGGGTTGCACCGAACCTGGCGGTCTAGCGCTCGGCGGATCTTGCAGGTTCGGCACATTGGACGGTCGCAGGATTCAAGCGGGTACATGATTCAGGCTTTCGGGCTAGGTAATGGGGTTGAAGTAGTCGTTAGCATACGTCTTCGTCTCGACGGATGCCACGCCATTCTTCAGGACAGCCTTGTCCTTGTTCTTGCTCGTTCGGGTGTGGAAGATGATGCAGTCTTCCTTGTCGAAACCGTTGCTCTCGTCCAGGTCCACAAGCGTCTGCTGCGCCTTGTCGGCATCGAACGCCGGATCGTCGGACTGCTCTCCCATGCATGCGGCGATGAAGCCCCGGCGCTCCCGCTCGCCGTACTCGGGGAACTCTCCACCGAGCCAGAACGCCAGCGAGTAGGTCCGGCCTACTGCGTGCGAGTTGTCGGACGTGAGAATCTTGACGCGAGCTTTGAAGTGGGCGCTGGTCTTCTTCCCGTTCTCGGTCTTCTCGGGTACGTACTTGAAGCCCAAGACGGCTTCCTTGTGGTTGCCGGTCAGCTCGACCGGGAACTTTTGGCCGCGAGACGTCATTGCTTCGGGGCGATTCAGACTTGGCAGGTTCGGTAGTGGCATGTTCATTCCTTCTTGGTTGATAGAGCCCCGGAAAAGCGGCCGAGGCGCCCGCGTTGCACTGGTGAGACGTAGCGCCCATTACTGACGGGCGCGCATAGGCAGGCTCCTTTGGTTAGCGCGGAACGATCTGAAGACCTCGGAAGAACGCTTCCAGCTTCGCCTTCTGCTCGGGCGTGGGCTCGGGGGGAAGGACAACGGTCGATGCTGCGGGCGCCTTGTACCAAGGCCGGCGGTCTTCGTCGCCGTCGCAGCTGTCCGGGTCGTCCGAGTCTTCAGTGTCGTTGCAGTCGTCTTCACTGTAACGCGAGAGCGGGACCGAGTCAAGGGCTGCGAGCACAGCGGCGGCGCGCGGGTCCACCTTCTCGGCCAGCTCGGCTTGGTTGCCCAACAGGTCTTCGATCATGCTCTGGCGACCGTCCGCGGCGATGGCGAGACCGAGCGAAGCGTAGAGCGCCTTGAAGGTCTCGATGCGGACCTGGTGACGCTCGCCCCGAGAGAGCGAGCTGCGGATCGCGTACAGGTAGTTGCTGATCTGGCCCAGCCCTGCGCGCACACACTCCGCGTTGTTCTCGGTGGCGGTCTTGGCGAAGTCTTGGATCTTAGTCATGTGGTTTTCCTTTC
>Ga0209521_10000709_pt1 | contig 26322 bp, 24 predicted proteins | sample Rifsed19ft4_FD_184016 | JGI IMG/M metagenome (GOLD analysis project Ga0209521, IMG submission 184016) | Soil microbial communities from Rifle, Colorado, USA - sediment 19ft 4 (version 2) | ecosystem: Environmental > Terrestrial > Deep subsurface > Rock core/Sediment | place: Rifle, Colorado...
CCTGTCAGACGATAATATCCACGCCCCCAATGAAAAACTGCACCTGCCAACCTGGTATAAAGGCATCGACTCCTTAATCCATTTCTTTTATAACTACGGTCAGGCTTAACGGTAACGAAATAGGGAACAAATGAGCACAGATAAACTAAAAATGCCGTCGTATGGCGGCCAGGCGCTGATCGAAGGTGTATTGATGCGCGGCAAGTTCGGATTGGCAGCCGCTTTTCGCCTTCCCGACGGCTCGATTGTCGTCGAAGAGGAACCCTTAACCGGCATCTATGGCAGCAAACTTACCAGAATTCCGTTTCTACGCGGGTTGGTGCTGTTGTGGGATGCCTTGGGGCTGGGCACCCGCTATTTGACCAAATCCGCCAATTTTCAAGGCGGCGAAGAAGAAAAAATCGAGGGTCCAGCCCTTTATCTGACTCTCGGGGTTTCGCTGCTGGTGGCAGTACTGCTGTTTTTCGTGGGTCCAGCTGCCCTGGGCAAACTGATCCAGAATTGGACCGGCATTTCGACGTTTGCGATGAACGTGATCGAGGGTGTGATCCGCCTGGCTGGGATCGTGCTTTACATCTGGGCAATCGGCAAAATGAAGGATATCGAGCGGGTCTTTGCCTACCATGGCGCCGAACACAAGACCATCAATGCCTTCGAAGCCGGCGCAGAATTGACGCCTGAGGTGGTCAAAACCTACCCGTTGGAGCACCCGCGCTGCGGCACGTCGTTCTTACTGACCTTGATTGTCCTTTCCATTCTGGTATTTGCCTTGATCGGCTCGCTGCCCACTGTCTGGTTGCTGCTCAGCCGGGTCATCCTCTTACCCTTGATCGCGATGCTGGCATATGAATATATCCGCTTTACTGCCAATCACATGGATTCACCAGTCATCCGTTGGCTGATTAAACCCAACCTGGCATTGCAGCGCCTAACGACCCGCGAGCCTTCTCTGGACATTATTGAAGTTGGCATAACGGCATTCAAAGCCATGATGGCACAGGAAGCCCGCCTGTCTACCTCGTCAAGTCAAACCCCCATTTCGGTCGAACAATCGGCGCCGGAACCGGTTTAATCCGCAATTAATATCTTGACCATCAAGCCGCGGCAACGAACCCGCGGCTTTTTTATTTCTTTATCCACTTTTCTAACTCCAAATTCCCCTTTAGGCGCTTGACACTCCAAGTTGCAGTTATATACTCATGGTATATTTGGAGTAATTTTTGACTATGCGCAGTTTCTTGATTCATTTAGGATATGGCCTGCTCATTGGATTGCTGGCAGCGGCGGGGATTTTGTTGGCTGCTGGAAAACCGCACTCAAGCCCGGTCCTTTTGCTGCCAACGCCGGCGCTCACAAACCTGACCATTGACATTTCCGGCGCGGTGGTTCGACCGGGCGTGTATAATTTACCTCCCAACAGCCGTATCCAGGACGCAATCCAGGCAGCCGGCGGCTTTTCCGAGGACGCAGTTGTTGAGATCCTCAACCTGGCAGCCGAATTAGCCGACGGCCAGAAGATAGTGGTCATGGCTGAGGGTGAAGTTGCCTTGCCAGTGGGCGGGACTGAACGGTCAATCCCGATTGAGGTGAACGGGCTGATTAACATCAACACCGCCACCGTGGACCAACTTGACACCCTGCCGGGAATAGGACCAGCCAAAGCCGGGGATATCATCACATATCGGCAAAACAACGGTGCATTTGATAAAATAGAAGATATCCAAAATGTGTCGGGCATCGGACCAGCCACATTTGAAAACATCCGAAATCTCATATCAGTTACTGGCGGGTATTGACCGTCAGGTCAGGTGCGTATGACGCTAAAAGAAACTATCGAAGCTAATTTGAAAGCCGCTATGAAAGCCGGAAGTGACGACCGTAAACGGGTTTTACGGTTAATTCTGGCGGCAGTCAAACTGGCGGAAATTGAAAAAGGCGCGGGGATGGATGACAGCGGTCTGCTTTCCATCATCCAAAAAGAAGTAAAGATCCGGCGCGAAGCCATCGAAGGCGCTCAGTCCGCCCATCGTGATGATCTGATTTCCGCTGCCCAACAGGAAATTGCGATTTTGGAAGAATTGCTGCCAAAACAATTGAGCGATGTAGAATTACTGGAGCTGGTTAATGCTGCAGTAACCGAAGTTGGCGCAACCACGCTAACCGACACCGGGAAAGTTATGAAAGCCATAATGCCCAGGGTCCAGGGTCGCGCAGCCGGGGACAAAGTAAGCCAGATCGTCCGACAGGTGCTGCAAAGCAGCTCATGACACAACAAGGATTCTGGTCAAAACTCTGGTACCGCTTCACCCGGACCCTGCCGCGTCTGGCGCTGTTGGCTATCTGCAGTCTACTGGCGCTGGGCGCTTTAGTTGCGCCAATTGCGATCCGCCCGAGTGCCATCAATATTGCGCAAGGCGATGTTTCAGGCCAGGACGTTCAGGCTCCGCGGACACTAACCTACACCAGCGAGATTTTGACCAGTCAGGCCAAAGAGGATGCCCGCAGCCGGATTCAACCGATCTATCTGCCGACTGATCCAGCCATCACCCGTACGCAAATCGAGAAACTGCGGGTTGCCCTCAACTACATCACAGTTGTCCGCTTTGACTCTTTTGCCACGCTCGACCAGAAAATTCAAGACTTAAAAGCTCTGGATGGCGTGACTTTCCAACCGGAAATAATTACTAGCATCCTGAATTTGAGCGACGGACGCTGGCAGACCATCCAGCAAGAATCTCTGTCTGTATTGGAACAGGCTATGCGCCGCACCATTCGCTCCGATCAGGAGATCGAAGCCCGCCGCAGCATCCCAACCCTCATCAATTTCTCATTACCCGAGGACCAGGCGAAGGTCGTAACCGCCGTCGTTGAACCATTTGTGGCTGCCAATAGCCTGTTTAGCCAGGAACTGACCGAAAACGCCCGTGAAGAGGCTGCCGCAACCATTGAGCCGGTAACCCGCACATTTATATCTGGAGAAACCATTGCTCGCCGCGGTCAAATTATTTCTCCGGTTGTGTGGGAAGCCCTGGATGCATTCAATTTGATCGAGACAGACGACCGCCGGGAAGAAATGTACGCTGCGGTCGCTCTGGTAGGGTTAATGTCTGTGTTTCTGGCGCTGTATTTTTATCGCCGGAAAATAGCGCCGATCGAGAACTTCCGGGCTCTGGTTGTTCTGTCAATCACATTTCTGATTTTCCTTTACGGCGCAAGAATCGTTATTCCTAATCGGACCATCATGCCGTATTTTTTCCCGATCGCGGCATTTGCGTTGACTCTCACCAGCCTGTACAACCTTGAAGCCGGTCTGATCTTTCCGTTGGTATTGAGCATCCTGGCGGCGTACGGTCTGCCAAACAGCCTGGATTTGACCATTTTTTATATCATCACAGGCATGGTTGGCGTGCTTATTCTTGGCAAAGGGCGCCGCATTGCCAACTATTTCTGGGCTGGTCTGGCAATCGGTGTTGCCGGCAGTGCGGTAATTCTGGCTTACCGCCTTTCTGATGCGATCACCGACTGGGTCGGTTTAGCCACCCTGCTTGGTACAGCCTTCATCAACGGCCTGGCTTCCGCCAGCCTGACGCTGCTGCTGCAATTCCTCTTCTCGCACCTTTTAGGTGTGACGACAGCGCTGCAGTTGATGGACTTGATGAGGCCGGATCACCCCTTGCTGCAATTCATGCTGCGCAACATGCCGGGTTCGTACCAGCATTCGTTGCAGGTGGCCAACCTGGCTGAGCAGGCCGCGGAAGTCCTTGGAGCAGACCCGCTTCTGACGCGCGCTGGAGCCATTTTTCACGATGCCGGTAAAGGAATGAATCCTTCCTTCTTCATCGAAAATCAGGTAGCCGGAAAAATCGACTCCCACGATGAACTTAAGCCAGCCGAAGCCGCCGCGACTATTATTCAACATATCCACGACGGCGTTTCGCTGTGTAAAAAATATCGACTGCCGCCGCGCATTCAGGATTTCGTTCGGGAACACCACGGCACCATGATTACCCGCTATCAATACACCCAGGCGGTTGAGGCTGCCGGCGGGGATGTCTCAGCGGTGGACATGGAGCAATTCCGCTATCCAGGGCCAAGTCCGCGTTCGCGCGAGACAGCCCTGTTGATGCTGGCAGATGGCATGGAGGCACGCTCGCGCTCCGAGCTTCCCAAGGATGAGGCTGAACTGCGAGTGATCGCCCGCAAAGTCATCGATTATTGCCAGCGCGAGGAGCAGCTCGACCAGACCAATCTGACGCTGCGCGATTTGAATACGATCGCGGAGAGTTTCGTCAAGACCCTTCTCACAACCTACCATCCGCGTATTCGCTACCCGGAACTGCGTCCAGCCGCCACTGCCGGAGAAGCCAGCCCCAGTCAAAACACCACCCCCATCAACCATCCGGTAGTTGAGCCTCAGACGGAAGAAAAATGATCCATATCCAGATTGAAGAACCATATGAGGCATCCGTCGAGCCTGAGCTGCTCGAAAAAGCTGCTCTGGCTGTGCTACAGCATCAAGCCTACGATTTGGCTGCCGAGTTGAGCGTGGTGATCGACTCGGACGAAAAGTTGCGCCAACTTAACCGTGATTTCTTGGGAATCGACGCGCCAACCGATGTGCTTTCCTTCCCGTCTGAGGAATTTGACCCCGACGAGCAGGCAGAATACATCGGCGACGTCGTCATTTCGTTTCCGCGCGCCCTGACCCAGGCACAGGCCGCCGGACACGCGGTGGTCAATGAAATCCAATTATTGGTGGTGCATGGAGTTTTACATTTGCTGGGTCACGATCACGCCGAACCGCAAGAAAAATCCAAAATGTGGCAGGCTCAGGCAGAGATACTGGCCTCGCTGGGCGTCACCATTCTCAAACTGCCGGAATAACGATGCGTAATTTCACCCGCGGCCGGTTATTTTCATTCAAATATGCCTTTTCCGGACTGCGTTATGTGGTTCGGTCACAGCGCAACGCCTGGATACATGCCGCAATCACGATCGGGGTGTTAATTTTAGCCGTGCTGCTGAAAATATCACTGGTTGAATGGGGAATCTTACTACTCGCCATCGGCCTGGTATGGACTGCAGAAATTTTCAATACCGCACTGGAAGCGCTGGTAGATTTAGCCAGCCCGAATACCCATCCTTTGGCAAAAATCGCCAAGGATACCAGCGCCGCGGCAGTATTATTCAGCGCCATCATCAGTGTTCTGATCGGCCTGGTGATTTTGCTGCCCCCGCTGGTTGGCTGGTTTCGTACCAATTTATAACGGTATCACTGGGAGGTATCTGTGGCCCATTTTTCATTCGGAACTGTTGGCTCACCCATTTCCACCCCTAAAAAACCCGGCGGCAGCGTCGGCGCGGTTCAACACATCGCAGTTCTAGGTTTGAGTGCCTTGGAACTTGGCTGGGTCCAATCGGTAAGGGTATCCGAGGAAACCTGCGCTGCCATTCGCGCGGCTGGCAGTGAAAATAAAATAGCGGTCAGCGTGCACGCGCCGTATTTTATCAATTTGAATGCCACGGATGAAGAATGGCCAAAATCTCGTAAGCGGCTGATGGATGCCGCTCATTATGGCAACCTGGCTGGCGCCACGGACATTGTTTTTCACCCTGGCTCCTATTTTGCCAGCCCGCCAGAGCAGGTCCTATCCATTGCCATCCCGCGCTTGAATGAATGCGTCGCTGAACTGCAAGCCAGCGGCAATCCGGTCACATTGCGGCCTGAGACCATGGGAAAATCAGCGCTGCTAGGCTCGATGGCAGACACCCTGGCGATGAGCAACGAAATACCTGGCGTAAAACCCTGTATCGATTTTGCCCATTTGCACGCCCGCGCCGGGAATGGCAGCATGAATTCCGAAAGCGAGTGGACAGATGTCCTCGAGCTATACGCCAAGATGCTGGGTACTGAAGCTTTACAGCACCTGCATATTCATATGTCCGGCATCGAATACGGTGAAAAAGGCGAAAAGAATCACCTGCCGGTGGCTGAGTCTGATTTTGACCTGAAAGGCCTTTTCAGGGCGCTTTCCAAAGCAAATTGCGCCGGGCGCATCCTATGCGAAAGCCCGATTTTGGAAGAAGATGCGCTCTATATGAAAAAGGTCTGGGAAGACCTCTAATATTTCCACTTTTTTACATCAAAGATATTCACGCAGGTTATGCTCAACGGCATAAGCTGCGGCTTCAGCCCGGTTACTAACACCAAGCTTTGACAGGATGCTGCTAACGTAATTTCGTACGGTACCTTCGCCGAGAAAAAGCGCCTTCGCGATCTCACGGTTGGTTTTTCCTTCAGACACCAGCAGCAGGACATGTTTTTCCTGTTGGCTGAGGTTGGCAAATGCAGAAGCCTCTTCCTCTTTCACGGCTCGCCGTACTTCCTGGAAGACCCGCTGAGTCACAGCCGGGTCGAGCAACGCTTCGCCGCGACCAACTGCCTCGATCGCACGCACCAGATCTTCGCCCCCAATCTGTTTGAGCACATATCCAGATGCGCCAGCGCGGATAGCGGAGAACAGCATTTCATCTTCGGCGTACGAGGTCAGCATGATCACTTTCGTGTCCGGGTAGTTCGCCGTGATGTCCTCGCAGGCTTCGATACCGGAGGTGCCGGGGAGGCGGATGTCCATCAACACCACATCCGGATGCAGCGACGCAACCTGTTCCAGAGCTTCTTTGGCAGCCCCAGCCTCGCCCACCACTTCAAAATTGGGGTGATGCTCGAGTAAGGCTTTTAAGCCTAAGCGAACGACCTCGTGATCATCGACCAGAACAATGCGCTGTTTAGCCATGTATGCTGCCTCCACCGGTGAGTATATCAGAGAATTCCAATAAAAATAGAAAATAATGCGAAAATATTATACTACACGCAACTCATTCGATTTCAATGGTCACCGGGCAGTGATCCGAGCCCATGATCTGGTCTTGAATGGTCACGCTGCGCACGCGGTCCATGAGTGAATTTGTCACCAGGTAATAATCCAGACGCCACCCGACGTTGCGCGCCCGAGCATTGGTGATGTATGTCCACCAGGTGTATTGCACCTTATCCGGGTACAACATGCGGAACGCATCGCTGAACCCGTTTTCCAGATAGCGGGTTACCCAAACCCGCTCCTCTGGCAGAAAGCCAGAGGTCGTGCTGTTCGCTTTGGGATTGGCAAGGTCGATCTCCTGGTGCGCGGTGTTGAAATCCCCGGTTATGATGATGTTCTGCCCTTGCCGATGCTGCTCATTGCACAAATCCAACAACCGGCTATAAAAATCCAGCTTGTAAGTCACCCGTTCCTGACTTCGCTGACCATTGGGGAAGTAAATGTTGTACAGGGTAAACTCCGGAAAGCGCAGCCAGATTACCCGCCCTTCGTCATCGAAACGGTTGTCATCCAGTCCAAAACCGCTTTCCAATGGCTGGATGCGACTGAATACCGCCACACCGCTGTATCCTGGGCGCTGTGCCGAATTCCAATAAGATGTGTAGCCATCCCAGGAGCGGTAAACCTCTTCGACCTGCTCCGGACGAGACTTTACCTCCTGCAAACAGACCACATCTGAGCCATCCTGCTTCAGCCAATCACTAAAACCCTTTTTCAATACCGCACGGTAGCCGTTGACGTTCCAGGTTGTTATTTTCATCTTTGTAGAGTTAGGTTTCTCCCCTGCTGTGGTAAACTTAGTCGAGGCTCTGGCATTCCAATGACAGGCTAAGTTTCTTCAGGATATAAATATGCAGCAGACCGATCCGCGCACGATTGTTTACATCGAAGATGATCAAGAAATGATCGATCTGGTATCAATGATTTTAAGCCGGCGCGGGTTTGAAGTAAAGGGTGTCCAGGGCGGTCGTGTAGGATTGGATTTAATCCTGACCGAAAAACCGGATCTGGTTTTATTAGATCTGATGATGCCGGATGTGGATGGGTGGGACATTTTCCAACAAATCCGTGCCCGGGAAGACACACGCGACATCCCGATTATTATCATTACCGCCAAAGCCCAGCCGATCGACAAAGTCCTCGGACTGTACATCGCCAAAGCCAACGACTATATCTGTAAACCCTTCCGTCCACAGGAATTACTCGACAGCGTCAGCAAAGTCCTCGGACCGGTTGAGGAAGAAATCCCTCCCGCTGGACTATGACGGGTACAGTATCGGTTCAGAACTCCAGCCGCAGGCTGTCGCAACCGCTCCAAGTGCGGTACTGCGCTGATTTTTGGAACAAATTCCGCGGGTTGATGCTTCAAGATAATATTGGATTGAATGGCGGCGCTTTGCTGGTCGAAGACAAAGACAGCCGCATGAACGCTTCCATCCACATGTTGTTTATGCGTTTCGACATCGCCGCAATTTGGATTAATAGCGACAACCAGGTGGTGGATGTTCAAGTTGCCAGGCGCTGGCGGCTGGCTTACCTGCCCGTTCAACCGGCTCGCTACATCCTAGAGGCGCATGTTTCGCAAGCGGACAACTTCCACGTCGGTGACCAGATCACTTTTACCCATGATTAGAAAACTCATCGCCATCCTCTTCATCACGGCACAATTTCTACTCTTTGTGCAACCGGCTGCCGCCCAATCGAGCGGCGAATTGCCCGTCTATATTGTCCAGCCAGGCGATACGATCAATGTCATCGCTATTCGCTTTGGCATCACTGCCAACGATCTGATCGCGGCAAATGACATCGCTGACCCTAACATCCTCAATGTCGGCACCGCATTGAAAATTCCAGGATTGGAAGGCTTTTCCGGCACGCTGACGACGGATGTTGCTGGTTTAGGCGCAACCTTGAGCGGCTTAAGCCGTTTATACCAATTCTCTTCCGATCAGATCGTGCGCTTGAATCGCATTACCAGTCCCGCAGAAATTTACGTCGGCTCAACCTTGGTCCTGCCCAGCCTGGAAGACACCACCTCCCTTCGCCCGACAGCGCCGATCCGTGATGGAGTTTCACTATTGGAAACCGCGGTTAGCCAGAACGCAAACCCCTGGACAGTTCTCGAAATCAATTCTGCACGGGGATCTTCGGCGTTGTTGCCGCGCGAACCGGTCTACACCACATCTGAGGCTGCACCTGCCAGCGTTTTTGGTTCGGAGCTGGTGCAATCAGTTGACATCAGCCCGCTGCCGCTGCGGCAGGGAAAAACTGAAGTTATCACCGTTAAAACCAATGGACCCGTTACCCTGAGCGGCGAGCTCAACGGGCGAGCGTTGCAGTTCTTCCAGGTGACCGAAAATGAATATGCCGCCATTCAAGGCGTCCATGCATTGACAGCCACTGGACTGACCGGCATCAAAATTGAGGCGCAAACCTCCGACACCGACCCTTTCACTATTGAGCAGTCCATTTTGATCGAATCGGGATATTACCCGCAAGACCCGGCTCTGTTTGTTGATCCCGCCACCATCGATGAAGCTTTTACCAAACCGGAAGACGACCGCATCCGCGCTGTCGTCGCTCCTGTCAATCCAGAACGCTACTGGACGGAGATTTTCAGGCAGCCAGTCGATGAGCCGGCCTGCATCAAATCCTGGTTTGGTAACCGGCGCTCATACAACGGCGGTCCATTCGACTATTTTCATACCGGGGTGGATTACGGTGTGTGTGCCAATCTCAATATTTATTCGCCGGCACCAGGCCGGGTGGTCTTCAGCGAACAAGTGACCGTTCGCGGCATTGCCACCATAATCGATCATGGCTGGGGCGTGTACTCGGGCATCTGGCACCAATCCAAAACCCTGGTCAAAGTTGGAGATGTTATTGAAACCGGTCAGCTGATCGGTGAAATTGGCGGCACAGGCCGGGTAACCGGACCGCATCTGCACTGGGAAATTTGGGCGAACGGCGTTCAGGTGGAACCGCTGGATTGGCTGGAGAACCTCTACCCTGAAGATTTTCTGCCTGAGGAGTGAAGGTAGGGTATAATATGCGCGTATCTTTTCAACAGCCTATCATTTGGCTGAATTGTTCACTAAGGCGAGAATTTCATTAAGATGTCGATTGCTCCATTAACTTTGCAACCCAACTATTGGGAAAATTTTGAACTCCGGGACGAAGACCTGGAATACCTTTACAATCATTTGCTCGAGATCGAAACGCCGTTAACCGCCCGCGAGCTGGCGGAAGTGCTGGTCAGAGAACGAATCCGGCACGAAAAAGAGTCGATAGAACGTCAGATCGGCAGCGGTGCAACCTATTTTCCAAAAGATCAATATGCTCCAGGGGATAAGATTCGCTTCCCGGCTCTTCAATGGGAAGAAGGAAGTGTCACCGGGGTTCGATCCGGAACCAACCCGGAATATCCTCCTTTCGGAGTCATCGATGTTGAATTTAAGAAGCTGGGCGTCAAGTCATTCGCAACCGGCGTTGAGAATCACAAATTAAATGCTCCGGTCGGTCTTAGCGCCGATGATCCGTCATTGGATGTAGAGCAGGTACTGCGACTGCATTCCAAAGCGATTCAGACGCGGCTTGCTGACAAATTCAAACAGGTGCCGGATCTGGTTCAGATTGCCGGCGCCTGGTTCCCCCGCTCGCTGCTGGTGGATGTCTCCATCGGGCATCTCAATCTGGCAGAAGCCGTGTTGGAGGTCGAGGAAGGCGGGCCACTGCCAACCCGCAACATTCTCGAGCAAATTGAACTCCCAACCGATGTCAATTTGAAACTGACCGAGTTCTCGATGAATCTGGCTCTGCAGGAAGATGAGCGTTTCGACGAGGTTGGTCCCTCCGGGGAAACCCTCTGGTTCCTCAACCGCCTGGAACCGGAAGAGGTGCAAACTCCACCATTCCACTTGCGCTACCAGGCGCCAGCCAATTTGGCTGAACTAGATAAACCTGAGTTGATTGACGAACTCAACGCGCTGGTTTTTGATGAACTCGAAACAGAGGCAGATGAACCGAACCAGGCTAATCACATCACCGTCAGCCTGATCTACCCCCACTGGCGCAGCGGTACCATTCCCCTCTCCAGCAGCATTGCACGTCTCTTTCCCACCGCCTACGAATCACCGCGGGTCAACTTCACTTTTGTGGACGAAGAGACCAGTAAACGCTATAACGGATGGGTCGTTCGCCCCCACCACTATGTTTACGGCCTGAAAGAGTGGTACGAGGAAAAATCGCTGATCCCGGGTAGTCTGTTCGTCATTAAACAGGGCAAGAAACCCGGCGAAGTGTTGGTGCAAGCGCTAAAGAAACGCCCAACCAAAGATTGGATCCGAACCGTTCTGGTGGGTGTCGACGGCGGCGTCCGCTTTATGATGCTGAAGCAGCAAATCAGCAACAATTTGGATGACCGCATGACTGTCATGGTGCCGGACCCGGAGGCAGTAGATAAACTATGGGAAGCCACCGGTCGAGCACGCGGCACGCTGGAAAGCTCAGTGATCAGCATCATGCGCGAATTGATCAAATTATCACCCCAGGGGCATGTTCATGCCCAGGAGCTTTATGCGGGCGTTAACATTATTCGCCGCTGCCCGCCCGGCGCCATCCTGCAAGTGCTCGCCAACCACCCAGAGGTTTCACACCTGGGCGACCTCTATTTCAAGTTGAGCGAGACGACATCCGAGGAGTAAGCTGATGATCGCAACCGGCAAATTCAGCCTGGTAAAGCCCACCACGCAAACACCATTTAAAATCGACTTCGAGTGGTGGAAAACCCATGACCACAATTGGCGTGTTTATTTGTTCAGCTTTCTTTGCGCTGAACATCAGGCTGTGTTTGAAAAGGTTGAAAATCAATTGTGGGTCGACTGGATCGACCCTGAGACCGCCGAAGTCACCCAGGTGGACGGCTTGCAGCACATTTTGATGACCCACTGCGCCGCCCAGCCGGATTTCGTCAATTCACAAACCACCCTGGTGGACGCCGTCTTCCGGGTTTTGCTCTCGAACGGGAACACCGCCATCAGCCCTGCCGACCTTTCAGAACGGATCGGCAAATCCGCCACAACCATCCTGCAGACACTCTCCGGTCCGCGGGTCTACCAGGGGATTCGACCGGCGCATTCCTGATCAGACGATGGTTCAACATGGCGCTTGAGGTCCTAAAGCTAATGAAAATTAGCCTCGAGCACATGTGCTATAATCATTTTCAGGCGTCGAATCCATTTTCGTACGCCCCTGTAGCTCAATGGACAGAGCACCGGACTTCTAATCCGATGGTTGTGAGTTCGAATCTCACCAGGGGCGCCACATCTTATCCAAAGGAGAAACCATGATTGAAAGAAAAGGTGCATTCACCTTCCGCAACCGCGAAATGACGGTTATTGGTGAAGATGTTAAACCCGGAAACCTCGCCGCAGAATTTGAAGTATTGGATAATGATTTTTTACTCTACAAAGGCTTGGAGAATACTGCTGGGAAAGTGCGCATCATCGCCGCGGTTCCGTCGCTGGAAACCTCGGTTTGCGACCGTGAAACTCGCCGTTTTAATACAGAAGCAGCCAATTTAAGCAAGGATGTCGCCATCCTGGTCGTCAGCATGGATCTGCCGTACACTCAAAAGCGTTGGTGCGGCGCCGCCGGCATCGACCAGGTCACCGTCGTTTCTGATGCATTATCCAAAGATTTCGGCGTCAAATACGGAGTTTACTTGAAAGAGGTCGGTGTTTTCCGCCGCGCAATATTTGTCGTGGACAAAAAAGACACCATCGCTTACGCGGCTTATATGTCTGCGCTGGGGGATGAACCGAATTATGATGAAGTACTCAACGCTGCCCGAAAATTGGTATAACCGGAAATATTTCGGGAAAATGGTGGAGGTACGATGATCACTGTAGTTTTCAAACCCAGGCAAGTTCGTTCTGGGTATTCCGTATCAGAAGATCCGATGGTCTATTTCACCGGCAACCGCAATTACCGTCCCAACATGCATAGCCGAACCTGGCGTCCCGCAACGGATATCTACGAAACTGAAGAAAACGTCATGGTGCTGGTGGAAATTGCGGGTTCCAGCGAAAATGATTTTTCGATCAGCATGGACCGTAACGTACTCACTATCCAGGGAGTGCGCTCCTCACCGGTCGAAGAACGCCTGGCAGTCCATCAGATGGAGATACCATTCGGGGAATTCACGGTCGAAATCGTATTCCCGATGGATGTAGACCTGGACAACGTGACCGCCACATACAACAATGGGTTTCTTAAGATTACCTTACCGAAAGAACCACCCAAACACATCGAACTGAATAGAGAATAACGAGCAACCATGCCAGCATCCAGGTGGAATGTCGATCTAAACCACATGTTATATGAAGCCGAAACCGAAGAGGGGAATTTCGAAGAAATATATTTCGGCCAAAGCGACTCAGAATTTGATGGGTTGGTCGAGGAACCGAGCGGACCCGAGCCGGAATTTGTTGAGGAAGGCTCGGTAAAACTGCCAGAGGTCCTGCCGATTTTGCCGCTACGCGGTTTGGTGGTATACCCACAGACTGGTGTGCCTTTGACCATTGGTCAACCGCGCTCCATCCGACTGGTCGATGATGTCGTGGTCGGCGATCGGATGATCGGGCTGATCGCTTCGAAAGACACTGAACTGGAAAACCCCGGACCGGAAAACCTGTATCAAATCGGCACCGCCGCCTTGATTCACCGGCTTTTCCGCGCACCGGATGGGACGATTCGCCTGTTGGTGCAGGGCATTTCCCGTTTTAAAGTAACCGAATACACCGCCCTTGAGCCGTACCTAAAGGCAAAAGTCGAGGCTTACCCGGAAACGGAAGAAGAAGGCCTGGAAGTTGACGCGCTGGCTCGCAACGTGCGCGACCAATTCGGCCATATCGCGGAGATGATCCCCTCCATGCCGCGCGAGCTCGTCGCGACGATTGCCAGTTTGAGTGACCCCCTGGCGACGGTTTATTCGATTGCCAATTTACAACGTATGGAGATTTCCGACGCCCAGGAAATTCTGGAAGTCGATTCAGTCAGCACAAAGTTGCATAAACTGGTAACGCTGCTGACGCGGGAAAGCGAGGTTCTGGAACTCAGTCAGAAAATTCAAAAGGAAGCCCGTTCTGAGATCGACAAAGTCCAGCGCGAATACTTCCTACGGGAGCAGCTTAAAGCCATTCAACGCGAATTAGGGGAAGTGGATGAGCAGGCTGCTGATGTGGAGGAATTCCGCAAGAAGATCGAAGCCGTCACCATGCCGGAGGAAGCCGAAACGCTGGCCCGGCGGGAACTGGAGCGTCTCTCCCGCCTGCCAACCGCTGCCGCGGAATACGGGGTTATTCGCACCTATTTGGATTGGCTGGTGTCAATCCCCTGGTCGACCACGACGCCGGACAACCTGGACATCGCCCATGCCCGTGAAGTTTTGGATGCCGACCATTACGGTCTCGAGGATATCAAAGAGCGCATTCTGGAGTACATGGCGATCCGCAAACTGCGGCAGGAACGCAGCGAGGAATTTTCCGCCCAATCGAGTGAAGATAAAATCCGCAAGGAACGTGAAGGCGTTATCTTATGCTTCATCGGTCCTCCAGGCGTCGGCAAAACCAGTCTGGGTATGTCCATCAGCCGTGCCATGGGACGCAAGTTTCTCCGCATTTCCCTTGGTGGAGTACGCGATGAGGCTGAAATCCGCGGTCACCGCCGGACTTACATTGGCGCCATGCCGGGAAGGATTATTCAAGCGCTGCGCCGCAGCGAATCACGCAATCCAGTCTTCATGCTGGATGAAATCGATAAATTAAGCTTCGATTTCCGCGGTGACCCAGCCTCGGCACTGTTGGAAGTGCTCGATCCGGAACAAAATGTCGAATTCCGCGACAATTACATCGAAGTAGCCTTCGACCTGTCACAGGTGATGTTCATCACCACTGCCAACCAGTTGGAGACCATCCCCGGTCCGCTGCTCGACCGCATGGAAATTATTCAATTGTCCGGATACACCGAAAATGAGAAGCTGCAGATCGCCAAGCAATACCTCATTCCGCGTCAGCTGCGTGAAAACAGCTTGCGCCCCGGAGAAATCGAGTTTAGCGAGAAAGCCATTTCCACCATTATTCGCAGCTACACCCGCGAGTCGGGTGTGCGCAGCCTGGAACGCGAAATTGGCGGAATTTGCCGTAAAGTTGCTACCCGCATCACCGAAGGCAAGACGGACAAGGTGGTGATCGAACCAGACATGGTGCGCGAACTGTTAGGCCGACCCAAGCACTTTGCCACGGAAGAAATCCAGCGGCGGCTCGAAGTACCGGGGGTTGCCACAGGCTTAGCCTGGACGCCGGTTGGCGGCGATATCCTCTTTATCGAGGCTACTCGTATGCCCGGCGGCAAAGGATTCATGACCACTGGATCGGTCGGCAAGGTCATGCAGGAATCAGCGCAGGCAGCGCTCTCGTTCGTCCGCTCGCGCACAGCGAATTTGGGTATCGACGACGCCGCATTCGAGCGCTCCGATATCCATTTACACATTCCAGCTGGCGCGCAACCAAAAGACGGCCCTTCGGCTGGTGTTACCATGGCGACTGCCCTGGTGTCGCTCATGACAGGCAAATTGGTGCGCTCCGACGTCGGGATGACGGGCGAGATCACCCTGCGCGGACAGGTTTTACCGGTAGGCGGTATTAAAGAGAAAATTTTGGCCGCGCACCGGGCTGGCCTGAAAACAATTATTTTGCCGCGCGAGAATGAACCCGATTTGGAAGAATTGCCCGATGAAGTCCATCAGGCAATGCAATTTATTTTAGCTGACACGATGGATGAGGTCCTCAACCAGGCATTAGAACCTCAACCCATTTCAGCCGAAGCTGCACCCGCAGCTGCCACCCATTCGAGCGAAAAGACCTTATGACCCACGTTGTCGTTGTCGAAGATGATCCCTCCATGCAGCATTTGCTGCAAGTATTTTTGGAAATGGAACGTTTTACGACAACGGTTATTGACCGATTCGAGCCTAATTCGATTGTCGCAGAATTACATTCCAGTCATTCAGATTTCTTATTAATGGACGTCCATTTGAATGGCGCCAACGGACTGGATCTGCTTTCGGCTGTGAGAAAACATCACAGGCTGGATAACGTAAAAATCGTTATGACCTCCGGCGAAGATTGTGAAAACGCCTGCTATGAAGCTGGCGCCAATGGTTTCTTTCTCAAGCCCTACAATCCGATGGATTTGCTTAATTGGTTGCGGTCAAAGGAATAATCGCTCCCCAATCGAATTTGAGGAGATAAATCATGGGACGAAAACAATCCCGTGCGACCAGTCAATGGTATACCGTTGATTTGCATCTGCACACTCCGGCATCGACTGATTTTCAGCAGCCGGAGACGACTTACATTGATATTTTGGAAAAAGCCGAACTCCGCGGCATGGATATCATCGCTTTTACCGACCACAATACTGTGGCGGGTTACCGCAAGCTCAGCGATGAGATACAACAACTGGAGTTATTGGAGAAATTAGGCCGGCTGCTGCCGGAAGAACGTTCCAGATTGGATCGCTATCGCAATTTGATGGCCAAAGTGCTGGTTTTACCGGGCTTTGAATTTACAGCCACCTTTGGATTTCACATTTTGTGTATTTTCCCGCCGGAGAAACCGGTACGCGAGTTGGAGCATTTGTTGCTCACGCTCAACATCCCGCCCGAACATATTGACGAAGGGTCTCAAACGGTCGGCGCCACCTCGGACGCTTTGACCGTTTACCGTGTAATCAGCCAGGCGGGCGGGCTGGTGATTGCCGCCCATGCCAACTCGAGCAACGGTGTAGCCATGCGCGGGTTCAATTTTGGCGGGCAAACCAAAATCGCTTTTACCCAGGATGTTAACCTGCATGCCCTGGAGGTCACCGACCTTGACCTGAAAGGTCCGCGCAGTACCGCTGCCTTTTTCAACGGCACCAAGCCCGAATATCCTCGCCGCATGCATTGCGTTCAAGGCTCCGATGCCCATCGCCTCACCATGGATCCGGTAAGGAAGAAAAACTTGGGTGTCGGTGATCGCAGTACCGATATTTTGATGGATGATCGGTCTTTTGAAGCCCTCAAAGAAGTCTTTCTTGGCAACGACTTCTCCCGCACGCGTCCGCACAGCCATACCGAAGCGCCGGTTTATGATTTCATTCAACAGGCGGTGGAGGAAGGCTCCAACATCATTCAGGAATTCCACGAGAGCATTACCATCCGCGGCGGTAAATTATATGATGTGCTCGCCGATGTTTGCGCTTTTGCCAACACCAACGGCGGAACGCTGTATCTTGGCTTGAGCGAAGATCCTAAAAAGCCGGTGCTCGGTATTGCGGAACCGGATCAAACGATCCGCCAGATCGAAAAAGAGATTAACAACCGCATCAGCCCGCCGCTGCACTGTCAGATGGACATTCACGATCACGCCGGCAAGAAATTGGTGCGCATCCTGGTGCCGCGCGGTGACGAACCGCCCTACGCGGTCGACGATAACAAGATCTACGTTCGCGACGAAGCCGAGACGGGTTTAGCCGTGCGGGATGAGATCGTCAGCCTGGTGCTGCGCACCAAGCGTGAACCGCACGTTGAACCCCAGGCGCCAACCAAAACCGAGCCGCCTGCCCGTGAACCTTCCCCGGTATCCCCGGTATATGAGGGAGAAGATGCCAGCCTGGCGCCGCGTACTGGTGTCGAAGTCCTGGCCCCGGAGGAACGGCAGGGAAAGCAATATTTCACCATGCGCGACTTGCGCAATGGGAACATGGTCAAAAATGTGACGCGCGCGTCAGCTCGTAAATTATGGCACTATGCCATCAATCGCTACAACGAATTGATTCCCAATCTGGAAACCACCCCCATCAACTGGCAGGGTGATTTCGGCTTTATTCGCCAGTACAAACAAGGCAGTACGGTGCGCTACGACCTGATTGAACGCACGCCTTTTGGCTACCGCTTTTACTTTGGGGTTACTCCCGACGGGATCCACGGCGGTTGGAAGCTGTTAACCGGCGGGGAGGACGAAAGCTGATGACCGTGCACTTTGCGATCCTGACGGTGTCCGACCGCTCATCCCGCGGCGAGCGGGAGGATATAGCCGGTCCGGCATTGAGAGCACAGGTCGCTTCTGCTGGACACAGCATAGTGCACACGGCGGTCGTGGCGGATGAATTTTCCGAAATTACAGCGCAATTAACCGCCTGGTGTGACAGCGGTAAGGTCGATGTAATCCTCACGACCGGCGGCACCGGTTTTGCCCCGCGAGATGTGACCCCCGAAGCAACCACCGCCGTGATGCAACGCCCGGCACCCGGGATCGCGGAAGCAGCCCGGGCTTTCAGCCTCAAGATTACTCCGCATGCCATGCTGGCACGTAATACCGCCGGGATCCGTGGACGCACGCTGATCATTAATTTACCGGGCAGGCCTAAAGCTGCCCGCGAGATTCTGGAATATTTACTACAGGTGCTACCCCACGCTGTCGAACTTTTGAGTGATGACCCAGCTGCTGAACAAGGTCACGCCAAAGTCCCTGGGTAAATTCAACTGCCATTCCAGCTTGGGTTAGGTACCGAGGCGTTGTTCTGATTGCGCATTTCCAACGCGAACTGCAGCGGATCATCCTTGTGGATCAGACTCACCGGTACGTTATACTGACGGATTCTCTCGGCAATTTCGTCCGAGCTGGAGGCAGCGCCAAACCCTTTGGGGTCTATTAACACGACCACCGGCTGGAGGTCGCGCCGCAGTAAAATATCCACCGCGATCAACAAATTCTCCGTGTTGGAGGCGGTGATAATTACCACTGTGCTGCCGCGGACAATTTGGTTAGCCTGACCCTCGATTAATCCCAACAGCGGCAAGGTTCCTTCAGGCCGCAGAAACGCGCAAACTTCGAGTATTTTTCCCAATTGACGCTCGCCGCGTTCAGCCGCTGTGATGCTCAGATGCCTCCCATCGCTGGCGAAACCGACTGAGCGTCCTTCCACGATATAGTAATTCGCGATCGAAGCCGCAGCCGACACCGCGTACTCGAAGGTATCGGGAGGGAGAGGCACTTCGATCTTATGGGGTAATACCCAGAATTGTTCCCTTGCTTTTTGATCAAGCGGTTCATATGGCAGCGCCAGGTGGACGCCTTTTAAAGCGTCCAGCAAAATCCAGACGTCAGCTTGCGGGTCCTGCTCAAACTCTTTGACCATCAAGCGGTCCTTGCGGGCTGTCGTCCGCCAATGGATGCGGCTTAACGGGTCGCCTGGGGCATATTCCCTTACTCCAGCAGCGTAAGGCGTCACTTCCAGGCTCTTGCGCCGGAGCGCCCGCCCGCCAGGCAGCCTGCCAGTCGGTCCAGGGAAACGCTCCAGCTCGACCATGTAGGGTAACACAACCAGTTTTTGATCGGTTTCGATCATCCGCTCGCGCGCAAACAAACCAAACGGGTCACCGGATTGGATGAGCGTAGGACCGAGCAGGAACGAACCGCGTTCGGTCAACAGGGTGCGGGAATAATAAGAACGGTACTGATGCCGGCCTATATTGGCGACCACTTTCGAGCCGCGTTTCCCCGGCATATCTGTCAGGTCGCGGATCTCGAGCCACAACCGCCCCATACCGGACTGATTAATTACCTCAAAGCGTTCCTCAAATATTTGCCCAACCTGATGCCGGTGAACACGGGCAGTGCGCTTGATCTCCAGCCCGCGCAATGATCCCCCTGTCCATACCAGTGAAACCAACCCGACAAAAATCAGCAGATATCCGACCCGGTAATAGACGTAGGTGTTTTGCGGCTCCGAAAGGAAGGCAGCCCCAAATACTCCCACCAGCAGGAGCAAATATGCAAAAAAAGTGCGTCTTAAAATCATCCCGCTACAGTTTTTGTGCTCAGGTCTCCCCCGGGAACTGGCAAGTTCGAGACCACTTCATGCACGACTTGGTCAGCCGACAAATTGCGCAGGCGGGCCGCCGGTTGGATCACCATACGGTGCGACAACACATATTCCGATAGGAATTTGATGTCATCAGGCAGTACGTAATCGCGGCCCTGCATGGCTGCCATGGCCTGCCCGGCACGGAATAACCCCAGCGAACCGCGCGGACTGGACCCGAGATACACTTCCGAGTTTTCGCGCGTAGCACGCACAATTTCCACGATATAGCGCTTTACCGGCTCAGAAACGTAAATGGTTTTTACCAATTCCTGGATAGCCAAAAGTTCATCCACTTCCGCCACTGATTTTAAATCGAGGATGGGGTGCCGCAGCTGCTGCAATTCCAAAATGCGAATTTCATCCTGCAAACCCGGATAGCCAATGCGCACACGCATGAAAAAGCGGTCCAATTGAGCTTCCGGCAGGGGAAAAGTGCCTTCGTATTCGATTGGATTCTGGGTGCCCATTACCATAAATGGCCGTGGCAGGGGATAGGTAGTTCCGTCCACGGTCACCTGACGCTCTTCCATGGCTTCCAACATGGCACTTTGGGTCTTGGGAGTGGCCCGATTGATTTCATCCGCCAGGATAATCTGCGCCATAATCGGTCCCGGGCGGTATTCAAATTCGCGGGTACCCTGATTGAAAATGGACACGCCGGTCACATCACTGGGCAGCATATCCGGCGTGAACTGGATGCGGCTGAATTCGCACCCGAGGGATTTTGCCAGGCTGCGCGCCAGAACGGTCTTGCCAACCCCCGGAACATCATCAATCAGTAAATGTCCCTGGCACAGTAGACCGATAACGACCAATTCCAGGGTCTGATTTTTCCCGACAATCACTTTTTCAAGATTGGTGACAATCCGTTTTGCGAAGTCTTGGATCTTCGGTGCTGGATTTTCCATGCAAAACTCCTTCAGTGTGCGTAGCCCTTGTTAGTCTGGAACCAAATTTCCTTTTCGGCGCAAAAGGTACCACGCCAACCCCATTACAACCCAGGCAACAAGACTGACCCATAATCCGATCGTAAAACTTTTCGGTTTATATTCTAATGCAATCTGATGGTTTCCGTCAGACAAAGGCACGGCTTTGAACAGGTAGTCCGCATGGTAGAGCGGCACTATTTGGCCGTCAACCCGGGACTGCCAACCCGGATACCAGCTGTCGCGAACTACCAGCCAGCCGGCGGAATCGCTGTTAACCGACAGCAGCAGCCGTTTTGCAGTTTCTTCCACAATTGTGACCGACCCGCTTCCTTCCAGATAGCTTGAAAGGTTAAGCTCGATTTCCTTTTCCAGCACGACGCAGTCAACCTGGTTGTCTTGCTCAAGCTGCTCATTGACTGCATTAAAAGCTGCTTCGGGTGATGTTGCTGATTCAGCACAATTGGTCCAGGCAGCCCGCGGACCAGGTGTCAATGGCGTCAGAAAAGGCTGCTGACCGCTCTGGGGATTTATAGAGAGCTCCGCGCCTGTATTGGCTAAGGTTAACCATTTTTTTGCCACAGATGGATCGGCAGTCTCCATCCAATCCTGCCAGGCTGCGTAGCGTTCCGGCAGCAGCGGGTCAAAATTATTGACAAGCGAGATGCCATCCAGAAGGTTCAGATTGGGCATCAGGCTTTCTCGAACGGCTGCCCCATCCGCTGGCTGGTGAAAATCCTTAAAATCGAATAGTCGGTTGAATTTAATCTCATATTCGACCTGTGGATCAATCCAAATACGGCCGTCAAACCGCGTCTTATTAATTTGTTCTAATTGGCTATGCGCAGTATTGAAGTTCGCTGCCGGAATAGTTGGGTTGAGAAACGCCTGAGCGACCAGCATATCGATCATGACCCACATGCCCGCGGCATACCCCCACCTGCCCATTCGCCCTTCTGTCGGCAAGCGTCGGGCAATAAATGCGCTGACCGCGGCGGTCAACCCAAACAGGATCAACCCGCGCAACAGCCCTGGCTCCACTTCCGGCATCGCCAGCGACCCAAGCCTCGCCGCGGCAGCCAGAATCAAACCGCCAAACACCACCAGGTTGAGCACCACCCGCCCTTTTTTTCCAGGCTGCTGCCAGCTGTCAGCCGCAAAGCCGGCCAGAATCGCCATCGCTGTAGTCGGCCAAAACATCCAGCGGGCTGGCGCCTGGAACATCTCGAACGTCGGAATATGCCGGAAAAGCCAGGGGAAAATTGGTGTGTTCGATCCCAGCGCCAAAACCGTCCCGCCTATCGCCATCAGCCACAGTAGACCAGTGACCTGCCACAGTCTGTTCGACCGGTTTCCTTTTTTGAACAGCCAAACCGAGGTAGTTAAGGCCAAAAAAAATGGGATCAAGCCAAGATAAACAGCATCTTCCCAGTAAGTGGCATAACCGTAGAAATCACCGTAACCCGGGTTGCCGAATAGATCCGGGATTAAATAACCCAGCAACCGCAGTGGAGAAAAGGAGTACACCATCGCAGTTTCGTATTCGTAAGCCGCAGCCCGCTGTGATTGGTGCAAGTATTCGAAAGTCGGAAACAATTGAACTGCAGTCAACAGCAGCGCTAATATCCCGCAAGCCGCGAAAATTCCAATTGTTTTTACGGTCAGTTTTATTCTGCCGAATTGCCAGGCTCGCACCAGCAGCCATAGACCAGCGAACAGCAGCGCATACCAGGCGACCTGTGCATGACCAGCCAGCAGCATAATGGCAATATACAGGCTGATTTTCAAACTAGATAGAATTTTGTCTCGGACTTGAGCTTGCTCTAATAAGGTTTCCAGCCCATTCAGGATCCAAGGAAGCCAGACAGCAGCCCAAATCATGCTGAAGAAGCTGCCACGCGCCACAAGGTAGCCACCCAGGCTAAAAGCCAGTCCAGCTACGATCTGTCCGCGCAGCCTTATTCCCAGTGTGTGCAACAAACGCTGCAAGCCAACCGCACCCCAGGCCAGGTGCAGCGGGATGAGAAAGGTGAAACCCCAGGCCAGGCCAGCTGGTCCCCAGATTTCATCCAGCAGAAACAGCGGCAGCGCTGGCGGATAGAACAGTGCCAGCTGATAATTGGCCAGAAGCGGCGCTCCCAGACCGTTCAGGGGGTTCCACAAGGGCCACACACCCTGCCGTAGGAGCTCCCAGGCATAATGCCGCCAGGGAATAAATTGAAGCGCTGGCAAGCCCCAATAAATCACCTCTCCGCGGACCAGAGGCAGGACGAATAATAAAAAAGGCGCAGCTGTGACCCAAGCAGCGGCATTCCATTGCATTCTTATCTTAGGCAGCCTCACTAAACCCCCTCTTCTGCTGGCGTTTTGCAGAAAGCACAGACAAACCCAATACAAACAGCCAGGTAACGGTCGAAATGATCTGTCCCAGGGTTGATAGGGGGGATTTAAAGGTCAATTCAACCTTATGCTGCCCAGCGCCTACTTCCGTCCCAATCAACAAATTGGCTATGCGCAGTTTTTCGGCTGGAATTCCATCCACTTTCAGCTGCCAGCCGGGATAATCCACCATCGACAGCACGACCAGTCCGGGTCCTGCGACCTGTGCAATTAACAGGTTTGAGCTCTGACGGATGATTTTCCCGGTGGAAAGGATCTCCTCTCCGGGTAGGGCCTCAACCGGCTGCACCCACACCCGCGGTTTGAAATCCAGATTTTCATAAATATGGGTCGTACCAGCCTGCCACACCTCGGACAATCGATCTTGCATCACTTCATATTCAGCCGCGACATATTTGACATTAAGCAGCCCTAACATCGCGGTGTCCATCGCGGCATTAATATTATCGATTCTGGGATCGCCGGTGGTAAAGCTCGGAATCGTCACCGAATAGCCCCTCACCTGGACCCCGCTGGCTTTTTCCATGAAATCAGCTGTGCTTTTCAGTTGCAGCGGGTTTACACCATCAACCAGTTCCAGCTCAAGCTGCGCCGCTGTTAGCTGCGGAATCGAATAGGATGGAGAATACACCCTGAATTCGCCGGCTTGATTGGCCAGATAAAGTGCCGCGTTGGCTCCCTCGCCGTTGACATCGCACTTGGAGCGGAAATGCACGCCCAGCAAATTGACCCCGCCCAGGTCGGCGACCACCAGAGCAACCACGGCAGCTGCCAGCCATGGCCGGGCAGCTGTTTTTTTCTGAATGAGTAGCAGCAAGATAAAGCCCGTTGTAAAGGCTGCTGCGCCCCAGATTACCTCTGTCCGCACTTCGCCGCCCATAATTGCCATGCCGATGGTGGAAAGAACTGCCAGGGCAGTTACTCCGGCCAGTATCAGGTTGGTAATCTTGTTCGGCAGTGTTCGGTCTCCCTCGAGCAGATCGTCTAAGGCATATGCTGCCAGGACTGTGACCGCCATTCCCGTCAAAAACCAGGCGCGGCTTGGCACGCGCAGCAGATTGAACAGTGGCAGTCTGGCAATCGCTTCTGCGCCTGGCCAAAGAGTACCGAGCGAAATAATCAATCCCAGCAATGCCAGCGCCAGCCAAACCGCTGCCCGCTGCCGCACGGACTTACGACCGAGTACCACTGCTGCCAGTAGTAGCACGGCAGCGCCGGTATAAACAACCAACTCCGCATAACTACCAAAAGTCGAAAACAGCAGACCCAATAGCCGAGATGGAGGCAACGAAAAGTTCAATATGTCAGCGGGGGATAAACCGGCGCGGGTGGATAGGCGGGTAAACTCCATCAATGGAAGTAACAGGACCGCGCACGCTCCAAATGCTGTCAAGCCCTGAATTCCCACGCCCGCCAGCCACCTTGCTAATTGTTTTACTAAATCCTCTTTGCCGGCTGAAACCTTCTGCCACAGGCTGAAGATTAACCATGCGATACCTGCATAGGCTGCCCAGCGCGGGTCTGCCAGAAAAATTACGCCCAATACAAGACCTGGCATGATGACCGCAATTGGTTTTATTCTTTCCTGCCGGTAAAGCTCAGCCAACATCAGCCAGGGCGTCCAGCTGACCGCGTAGACCAGTGAAATATGACCGGCAGAAGCGTGTGCCAGCAATTTTGGCATCAGTTCAAAAGCCAAACCGCCTAGCACTGCTGCCTCTATCCGCAAACCGAGCCGGCGCAGCAGCCACACCATCCCCAAGCCGCCCCACAGAATATGCAGCATGAGCGTCACATTGAAGCCGAATGGCTGGGGCAGGAAGTAGGCGACCCAGCCCTGGACATACCAGACCCCGGCTAACGGGTCAGCAGCAAACGGAGCACCACCCAAGATCAGATTCGACCATAAGGGAAACTCGCCGCCGGATTTGAGCGACTCCACCAGATAAATGGCATTGGGCAAATGGCTGACCGCTAAATCGGAATAATCGCTGTTGGAAGAATAGTAAAAAGAGCCGGATTGCACCAGCCATGGTATGAGCGGCAGCAATAACATGAGCCCGACTAACCATTTTTTCATGGTTGACACTCCCCGACTTGATACAGGGTTACATCAGCTTCCGAATAAATCATAGGATAGGTATCCAGCCAGCTCAAATCTGAGGCGGACTGCTTTTCGCTTGGACCAATGAGCACAAAATCAACGTTATAAGCATGCAGGGTAGATGCAATTTCAGTTTGCGTCATCTCGCCTGAGAATATTCGCACCACATCTGCCTCAGTCTTTGCGGCATTTGGTGTTTCGAATGGATGACCGTACACCACTCTCCAGCCAGTCGCGCCTGGGATAATGGCACCGGTATCAGGTGCTGCCAAAACCACATCGCAGGTTTGTTTATGATCCAGCATCCAATTGAATGCACTTTGCAGTTTTTTTGGATAATACAAGTCCGGGCTGCGTTGTGACGCTGCCAGTAAACCACCGAGGATTACCAATAAATTCGTGATCAAAGAAAAGCCGATAAGCATTCCAGAACCGATTCGCAGACACTTTTTTGGGTCCGCCAGCGCCAAATCGAGGGCAATGGCTGCCAGACAGGCTGCCGGAACGAAATAACCCAACAGAAAGCGGCGTTGCAGTTGAAACGGGAAATACGCCAATAACAAGCCGCCGACCAGCCAAACCACCAGCAGTTTGTATTCCGGCAGCTGTTTATTTTTGATGAGCAAGGCGATGACAGCACAGGAGAGCAGCAGCGCAGGAGAAAAACTGATCACAAAGTCCCACAACGGCGGACTGGTGGTCTGATTTTGCGCATTCCAGGCTGCCAGGATCGTGTCAGAGCGGGTGATTGCGAATTGATAAATCAGAATCAATCCCGCTGGCACGAAGAAATTCAACATCCACCAGCGTATCGAATGCTCATGTTTAAGGTACTCCCAAAGCTGCACACCACCGGCGACCACTGCCGCCACGAAGACCCCAAACGGCATGATGATCGCTGTTAATATTCCTTTCACGATCAACCACAGATTAAATCCCGGCTTTTGCGGTAGTCGAAACAGAACGAGGAAATCCAGCATCAACGCCATGCCGAGCGGAAAATGCGGGTTGGTATTCATGGAAAGGAAAGGATAAGCCT
>Ga0209521_10000712_pt1 | contig 26269 bp, 28 predicted proteins | sample Rifsed19ft4_FD_184016 | JGI IMG/M metagenome (GOLD analysis project Ga0209521, IMG submission 184016) | Soil microbial communities from Rifle, Colorado, USA - sediment 19ft 4 (version 2) | ecosystem: Environmental > Terrestrial > Deep subsurface > Rock core/Sediment | place: Rifle, Colorado...
GAACCTCCGCCGCGAGGCGGTCGACGCGGAGGTACGCGCGATCTTCCTCTATGGCCACTTCCCGCTCTTCGAGGAGATGCTCAAGGCGGTGCGGGAGGGACGCGACTTCGATCAGGTCCAGATCAAGGGCATCGACCGCGCGAAGGGAATCGTCAGCGTCGCAATCGGCGATTTCGACGCTCTCGAGCTCGACTACAAAACGGATGTGAATGGGAACGCGCAGACGTTCTACGAGCGGCGCAGGGAGGCCCAGCGGAAGGCAGACCGCGTCGTCGAGGTAATCCGCGCGGCGCAGGAGGAGCTGCAGGCCGCGGAACGGAAGGCCGTGAAGGCCGCGAAGCGTCCGAAGATGAAGGGCACGAAGAAGTTCTGGTTCGAGGCGTACCGCTGGACGCTTTCGTCCGAGGGCTACCTGATTCTCGGCGGGCGGGACGCGAAGACGAACGATTCCCTCGTCCGGAAGCACCTGAAGGAGGGCGACCGGTACGCGCACGCGGACATCCACGGCGCGCCGAGCGTCGTCGTGAAGGACGGTTCGAAGGCGGGTGATGCAACGCTCCGGGAAGCGTGCGAGTTCGCGCTCGCATACTCGAAGGCCTGGCCCGCCGGGCTCGCGAGCGGGAGTGCGTACTGGGTTCTCCCGGAACAGGTGAGCAAGCAGGCGGAGAGCGGGGAGTTCTTGCCGCGCGGGGCGTTCGTAATCCGGGGGAAGAGGAACTACCTTCACGACATCCCCGTCGCGATCGGGGTCGGCGAGATCGAGCACGAGGGCCATCGGAAGATCATGGCGGGGCCCGTGAGCGCCGTTGCCGCCCGCGCGACTCGCCGCGTGATCCTCGCGCCCGGGGAGATGGACCATGCCCGCTTCGTCGGCCAGCTCGCGAAGGCCTTCGAGGTCCCGGAGGACGAAATCGGGAGGATCTCGCCCTCTGGTGGGTTCCGCGTGACCGCGGCCTACGAGCTCGACCTCGGCCTCGTGGCGAGCAGTTGATCCCCGCGAGCGGGGCCGGGGGCACGGGGATTCCAGCGCAAAGTTCTCATAGGACCGCTTTGTAGATTGGGACCTGCATGAATCCATCCCTCCGGACGGGCGCGTTGTTCCTGGTCCTCACGGCGATCCTCGTGGGGTTCGGCTGGGTCATCGGGTCCGTCTTCTTCGGTGACTGGGTCCTCATGGTGGCCTTGTTCCTCTTCGTCGCGGTCGCGATGAACGCGATCGCGTACTTCTTCGCGGACAAAATCGTCCTGATGACGTACCGCGCGCGGATCGTCACGGAGGCGGAGGCCCCGATGCTGTACCGGATTGTCCGCCGCGTCGCGGCGATGAGCAATCTCCCGATGCCCCGCGTCGCGATCGTCCCGTCGCCGACACCGAACGCGTTCGCGACGGGCCGGAACCCGAAGAACGCAGTCGTCGCGGTCACGGAGGGGATGTCCCGCGTCCTCGAGGAGCGGGAACTCACGGGGGTCATCGCGCACGAGCTCTCGCACATCAAGGACCGCGACATCCTCGTGATGTCGATCGCAGCGACGATCGCGGGCGCCCTCACGCTCCTCGCCCGGGTCGCCCTGTGGAGCACCCTGTTCGGTCGCGGTCGGCGGAACGTGCCCCCATGGGTGTACCTTGTCGCGATCCTCGGGCTCATCCTGGTCCCGATTGGCGTGATCGCCCTCCAGATGGCGATCTCCCGCAGCCGGGAGTACAAGGCCGACCACGTTGGGGCGAAGACCCTCGGCGCGCCGGACGCGCTCGCGGACGCCCTCGAGCAGCTCGAATACCGGAACCGCCAGAACCCGATGGCGTTTGGGAGCCCGACGTCCGCGAACTTATGGATCGTGAACCCCTTCCAGGGCGGCGCTTTCGTGAGGATGTTCTCGTCGCACCCACCGATCGAAGAGCGGGTCAAGAAGCTCCGTCAGCTCGCGAAGGGCGTCGATACGTACTAGACTGGCTCAACGAAGTCGCATCGACTCTCCGAACTGCAAATCTCACTGGACCCCTTGCGGTTCCAAGGGACGCCTCGCGCAAGGTTCGCCGTCGCGGCTCGATCCTCGTGCAATAATGGACTCAACGCGCGGCGAGAACGACGGGTGTGAAGAAAGGCTTAGTAACTCGAGAACCGTTCAAGCACGGGTGAAATCGTGCCAATCAAGCTCCTCGATGACCTTGACGTTGCGATCCTTCGGCGTCTCAACCAGGACGCACGGAAGAGCTTTCGGGACATCGCGCGGGAACTCGAAGTGAGCATCAGCACGGTGAGCAACCGCGTGAAGCGGCTCGAGTCCGAGGGGATCATCCTTGGGTACGCGCCGCTCCTCGACGAGAAGAAGCTCGGGTATGACGTCCTCGCCGTGATCGGCGTCCGGATCTCGAAGGGCAAGCTCCTCGAAGTCCAGCGGAAGATCGCCCGGGAGGACAAAGTCGTCGAGGTCTACGATGTCACCGGGGAGTACGACTCTGTGATCATCGCCCGGTTCCGGAACACGAAGGAACTCGACGCGTTCATCAAGAAACTCGTCGCGATGGAGAACGTGGATCGGACCTACACGCAGGTTGTCTTGAACGTCGTGAAACAGGAGAAGCGGGCGCCGATCTGACGAGGCGCCGCTGTTACGACGCGGGATTTCCCCGGGATTCCCCTGCACAACTTTTAAGGGGTCGCGGCCGGATTGGGAGGGTAGGAGTTGGAGGGGCGGTGGCGAATCTTCTCAACTTCGATCCAATCCGAACGCTCGGATTCTCAACGGACCGAAATCTCGATTTCACGGCGAGCCGAAGCCTCGTGTTCGATCCGAACCGAGCGCTCGGCTTCCAATGGGACCGGGATCTGGGCTTCGGGAAGCGCGGCGTGCTCTTCCGAGGATTCGTGTGCGCATCGTGCGGGGCGCTGGCGAGCTCCGACACGGTGGCATGTGATGAGTGCGGGGCCGTGTTCGACGACGGCGAGGATACGCCGCGGTTCGCGCCCGCGACGAAGGTCCGCGCGGAAACCGAGAAGACGGCGTCCTCGTCTGCATCCGCGCCGGTGCGGATGCCCGCGCCACGCATCGAGTCCTCGAAGACGAAGACCGCCGCGGGGTTCTGCCCGAACTGCGGCGCCCGCGCGTGGTCGGGGGACGCATTCTGCTGGAACTGTGGGGTCCGTTTCAGCGGCGCGGGACGTTCGGCCCCACCCGCCATGGCGGCGAAGCCCGCGCCGGCTCCGGAGGCGATCCGCCTCCCTCAGAAGCGCGCGAAGAAGATCATGAAGGACGGGCAGGAGATGGAGAAGATTCCCGCGAAGTTCGCGGAGGAGAAGTGAGTCCATGGTCGACATTCTGACGGTCTACATCGGGATCACGGTCGTGTTCAGCGTCCTGCTCTTCGTTATGGCCGTCACCGGAGGGCTCTTCGACATCGGGGCGGATGTCGGCGGGGTCGACGTCGGGGGCGTGGACCTCGGTGACATCGGCCACGACGTCGCCGCGGATGCAGGGCAGTTCTCCGGCGCGGGCATCTCGCCGCTGAGTCTGCCGATCCTCTTCGCGTTCGGGGCGTTTTTTGGCGCGTTCGGCACGGTCCTCGAGTCGTTCCAATCGCTTCCATCGATCTCGGTCCCGTTCGTCGCCGCGGGGGCCTCGGCCGTCGTCACCGCGCTCGTCTACTACTTCCTCGTGCAGGTCTTCGCGAAAAGCCAGGCGACGACGACCTACGACCTGAAGGACCTCGTGGGCACGCGGGGCGAAGTCACCGTCCCGGTAAAGCCGGGCGTCCGTGGACAGGTCCTTGTTGTCACGGACGCGCGGGGTCGCACCCTGCTCTCCGCGATCTCGACCCAGGACCTCAAGACGGGAGATCGCGTCCAGATCACGGGCGTCGAGGGCAACGCCCTCGTCGTCGAGAAAGTGTGAGGGATAAGAGAGGAGGTCGGAACCATGGTGGACATAACACTCGTTGTGAGCGTGGGTGTGCTGATTGGGCTGATTGTCGTCGCGCTGATCGCGATTTACGCGGCGCGGTACAAGAAGGTCCCTCCCGACGCGGCGATGGTCCTGTACGGTCGTCGGTACAAGAGCGGGAGAGGGTACGAGGTATGGACAGGCGGCGGGAAGTTCATCGTCCCGATCGTCGAGTCGTATCGCTTCCTTCCGCTCGGGATCCGGACCCTCGACGTGGACGTGAACGAGATCGTCACGGACGTCGTGCGGAGCGGCGCGAGGGTGAACATCAAGGCCGTCGCGCAGGTTCGGGTCTCGGACGATCCGGACGTCCTTCGGACGGCGGCGAGCCAACTCCTCCACAAGTCGGACCAGGAGATCAACGAGATCGCCCTGAAGACACTCGAGGGCCACGTCCGCGGCGTGTGCGCGACCCTCACGATTGAGCAGATTAACAGCGACCGGGACGCGATTGCGTCGAAGATCCTCACGATGGCGGGCGAGGACCTGAAGAACATGGGAATCGAGATCCGGTCGTTCGTGATCAAGGAGATCGAGGACGAGCACGGATACCTCGCCGCCCTCGGCGTGAAGCGGACGGAGGAGGTCAAGCGGGACGCGCGGATCGGGAAGGCGAACGCGAACCGCGAGGCAACGGTCGCGGAGGCCGTCGCCGCGCAGCAGGGGGAGAAGGCGAACGCGGACGCGGAGGCCCAGGTCGCGGGATACCACCGGGACCGGGACGTGATCCGCTTCAAGGCGGAGACGGAGGTCGAGATGGAACGCGCGAACCGGGAGATCTCGTTCCAGATGCAGACTGCTCGGCGGACGCAAGAGCTCGTCGTCGAACAGACGAAGATCGACATCCGGCAGAAGGAGCAGGAAGTCCTCGTCCAGACGCAGGAGGTCCGTCGGCGGGAGCAGGAGCAGACCGCGGAGCGGGTTGTCCCTGCGAAGGCGATGGCCGACTCCGTCGCGGCGGAGGCGGACGGCGAGAAGCGCCGGCTCGTGATCACCGCGGAGGGTGAGAAGGAGCGCGCGATCCTTGTCGCGGAGGGCGAGAAAGAACGGCTCTCTCGCGTCGCGACGGGCGAGGCGGAACGGATCCGTCAGACGGGGACCGCGGAGGCGGACATCATCCGCTTGAAGGGTGAGGCGGAGGCGTACGCAATCCGGGCCACCGGCCTCGCGACGGCGGAAGCGATGCGGGCGAAGGCGGCCGCGTGGGAGCAGTACGGTAAGGCCGCGGTTACGCAGCTCATCGTGGAGAAGCTCCCGGAGATCGTCGCGAACGCGGCGAAGTCCCTCGAGAGGACGGAGAAGCTCATCATTATGGGCGACCGGGGTCCGTCCCAGCTCGTCGGGAGCATCGTCGATATCGCGGCGACCGCGCCCGCGCTCGTGAAGACTCTCACGGGGATGGACCTCAGCGAGCTCGCCGGGAAGCTGAAGGACATCACGAAGTAAGAGGCCACGGGAACGCCGATGGCGTTCCCCTTTTCCATTTTCGGTTCGAGGATGCGACGATGCGAGTCGAACACGTCGAGTGGTCGCTCGGGAAGGACCCGGAGGTCGTGATTGAGATCTGGTCCACCGCCGCCCTCATGGAGGGGGTGATCGCCGCACTCCTCGATCACCCGGAGGGACTCGCGAAAGCTCGCGAACTGTTCCGCCGCGGTGGGTGACCGGGTCCGGTCACTGCGCCGGACCGATGTTCATCACGACGACGTCCTTGATGGCCTTCATGCCTTGAAAAGGCAGGATGAGCCGGCCCTGCGGATCCGTCTTGAACAATCGGGCCTCGATCTCCTCGGCGGGGACGACGAGCACGTTCTCGACCTTCCCGGAGCGGGTATCGACGATGAAGTTCTCGATCCTTCCGAGGATCTGGCCGTCGTTCGTCATGACGGTCTTTCCTTTAAGCTCAGTGGCGAATTTCTTCATCCCATCACGTCCCTTCTGACGTTGTGGCATAATGCGAGAGAGGTCTATTTGAGCTTATTGCGGGCGCGCGGCCCGGGTTGACTAACGCGGAAGCACAGGGCGCCCGGGTCGGCTTTGCACGAGCGGGACGACGAACACGACGAGCGTGAGGATCGTCGCGACGAGCCAGAGCCACCAGCTGAACCCGGCGCCCCAGGAGTACGCGAAACCGCCGGCGGCGGCGCTCCCGAAGAACCCCGACACGACGACGCCCACGTCCCCCGCGGCGGCGGGAATCGAAAGGGCGGGAAGCCCGAGCGCGACGAACCCCAGGCCCATGGCCACGATGTTCGTGACCGGGACCGCATTCGTGGGAACCTTCCGAGCCCGCGCGAGGAACTCCAGGATCACGAGAACGAGGAGCAGGACGACGAAGAAGACCCCGACGAGGTACGCGGTGCCGATCGCGTCTCGCATCCGGTACTGCGTGAACGATGGACCAAAGTACGACCGGGTCGTCGTCTGATCCCACACGCCATTCCCGTATTCCTCTTCGTCGAACGTCGACCACGCGTACGTCCACCGCGTGAGGCCTCCGAGCCCGTCGCTCTGTTCGAGGGCCCAGATCGGCTGCGTGAGGGCGATCGCGGCGAGGAGCAGGGCGAGAAGGGTCGAGAGGAGCGGCCAACCGAGGGCGGTGATGCGGCCCGCGTAGGAACGGACCTGAGAGAAGATGCTGGTGGTCACGGGAATTCGCTGCGGGCTCGGAAGCGATGATTCGCCTTATTTGTATCGACGCGAATTCGCACGAGAGCTCAGCGGAAGTATCCGAGGGCCATCTCTTCCTTCACTTTCTTGCTCACGCCCCGCTCGAGCTCGCGGCCGATCCGCTCGTAGAACTTCATCGTCTCTTCGTCGATCGAGGAGTGGACAACCTTCATCGCTTCCTGGAAGTGGGCCATCGTGACCTTTCGCGCCTTCCGGTTCTCCCGCAGGGCGAGCATCGCGGCCTCTCGGCACAGGCCCTCGATGTCCGCGCCCGTGTAGCCGTCGAGCTCGACCGCGAGCTCCTCGAGGTCGACGCCCTCGAGGGGCATCGCCTTCGTGTGGACCTTGAGGATCTCGATCCGCGCCTGGCGGTCCGGCACGGGGACGAGGATTAGCCGGTCGAAGCGGCCCGTCCGGAGGAGTGCGGGGTCGACCATGTCGGGTCGGTTCGTCGCGCCGACTACGACGACGCCCTCGAGCGTCTCGAGCCCGTCGAGGCTCGTGAGGAGCTGGTTCACGACCCGCTCCCCGACGCCGCTGTCCGTGTCGGAGCCGCGGCGGTGCGCGATCGCGTCAATCTCGTCGAGGAACACGACGCACGGAGCGACCTGCCGGGCCTTCTTGAAGATCAACCGGACCGCCTTCTCGCTCTCTCCGACCCACTTCGACATCACCTCGGGGCCCTTGATCGAGATGAAGTTCGCCTCGCTCTCCGTCGCGACGGCCTTCGCGAGGAGCGTCTTGCCGGTCCCCGGCGGGCCATACAGGAGAATCCCCCGGGGCGGGCGGATGCCCATCCGCTTGAATGCGTCCGGATCTTTCAGCGGCATTTCGATGGCCTCCCGGAGCTTTATCTTCACTTCCTCGAGGCCGCCGACCTCGTCCCACGTGACCCGCGGAACCTCGACGAGGACCTCCCGCATCGCGCTCGGCTCTGCCTCCTTCAGGGCGGACTTGAAGTCCTCCGGGGTGACCCGCATCTTCTCGAGAACCTCGGAGGGAATCGGCTTCTCGAGGTCGATGTCCGGGAGGTACCGCCGCAGTGCTTTCATCGCGGCCTCCCGCGCGAGCGCCGCGACGTCCGCGCCGACGAACCCGTGCGTGCGGTTTGCGAGGTCGTTAAGGAGCTGGTCCCGCTCGTCCTCGGAACCCTCGATCGGCATGCCGCGCGTGTGGATCATCAGGATCTCCTTGCGCCCCTCCCGGTCCGGGACGCCGATCTCAATCTCGCGGTCGAAGCGACCGGGGCGCCGCAACGCGGGGTCGATCGCCTCCTCACGGTTCGTCGCGCCAATCACGATGACCTGGCCGCGGCCGCTGAGGCCGTCCATGAGGGTGAGGAGCTGCGCGACGACGCGCCGCTCGACCTCGCCCGTGACCTCCTCCCGCCGTGGGGCGATCGAGTCGAGTTCATCGATGAACAGGATCGACGGCGCGTTCTTCTGCGCCTCCTCGAACTTCTCCCGCAGCCGCTCCTCGCTCTGCCCGTAGTACTTCGACATGATCTCCGGGCCCTGGATCGAGAGGAAGTTCGCGCCCGCCTCGTTCGCGACGGCCTTCGCGATCAGCGTCTTCCCCGTGCCGGGAGGCCCATACAGGAGGACACCTTTCGGCGGGTCGATGCCGAGGCGCTCGAACAGCTCCGCGTGCTTCAGCGGGAGCTCGATCATCTCCCGGACCTTGCGGAGCTCCTCCTTGAGCCCGCCGATGTCCTCGTATGTGACCGTCGCCGTGAGGACTTCGCCTTCGCGGACGGGCTCCTCCTTCATCTCGATGATCGTGTCGTCGACGATCTGGACGACGCCCTTCGGCATCACCTTGATGACCATGAACGGGAGCGCGCCGCCCATCAGAGCAATCCCGGGGACGATCACGACATCGCCTTTCGTGAGGGGCCGCTTCAGGAGCCCGCGCTTCACGAAGTTCTCGATTCCCTGCCCGAAACTGATCTTGTGACCCTCGGAGATGATCGGCGCGATCGTGACGCGCTCCGCGGGGAACACCTCCGCCTTGCGGACCTCGACCTTGTCCCCGATCGAGACGCCGACGTTCCGGCGGACGAGGCCGTCGATCCGGAGAATCCCTTTCCCTTCGTCCTCCTGCATCACGCGGAACAGCTTCGCGGCGGTCGACTTCTTCCCGATGATCTCGATAATCTCGCCGACGTCGACGGAGAGGGTCATCCGGGTCTTCGTGTCGACCCGGGCCCGGCCGAGGCCCACGTCGGACTGGGGCGCTTCTGCGACCTTTAAAATCATCCTTTCGGGCACAGCTGCTTTCAAGTCCGAAGGCCTTTATAAAACTGTCCACGAGAAATGCTATGGCGGGCTCGGAGGCGCGCCCGGAGCCTCGGGCGGTTGCGGCGGCGCGGGCGGTTCGTCTTCCTCGGGATGGCCCGCGTGCTCCTCGTGGTCCGCGTGCTCTTCGCGGCTCCTCTTGCTGAGCGGCCGGCGCTCGCGGACCTCCGCGGACTCGTGGACCCGAAGCTCGAGGGCCTCGACGACCCCGACGCGGCAGTGCGGACCGATGGAGACCTCCCCGCCGCGCACGTAATTCGCGGTCGTGCATTCAAGGTACACCTCCTCGCCCTCAATCCGGTCCGCGACCAACTCGCACGCGCCCCGGAAGAACCCGCCGGGCCGGCGGACGTTGATCTCGCGGGACTTGATCACGGGGATTGAAACCTCCCCGCCGAGCTCGATTCGCGTCTCATGGGCCTCGAGCATGCCGCTGACCTTCGCGGCGCCCGCGAGGTGGACCTCGTGGGCCTTCACGTCCCCTTCGACGTGAAGGCTCCCGCGGAGATGGACTTCGTGGCCCTCGATGCCCTTCCCCACGGAGAGGCTGCCGGCGCTGTGGAGCTCGTGCGCGCGGAGGGTTCCGTTCACCTTCGCGGACCCCGCGGACTTGAACTCCTGAACCGTCACGTTCCCTTCGAAGACGCACGACCCAGCGACCTTTGCGACCCGGGCCTCGAGGTCGCCGACGACGCGCCCGGATCCCGCGGTCTTGAACTCCTGCGTCCGGAGAGGGTTCCCCTTCACGACGCCGGAGCCTGCGATCTTCACGGAGCCTTCTGTCGTCTGCACGGTGCGGCCGAACTCGGAGAAATCGATATTGCGGAGCGCGGGCTCGACAGATTCCCGGATCTTTCGCTCGATATCGGGGATGTTCCGAATCACGGGTTCGATCGCGGCGCGGATCGTCCGCTCGAGGGACCGGGCGAACGCCTCCGCCGCACGGCTCGCGTCCTCCGCGGCCCGGCTGGCGTCCTCCGTCGCGCGACCCGTCTCCTCGGCGACCCTCGCCTCCTCGGGCGGGGACTCCGGGACTTCCTCGGGCTCGTTCTCGTACCGCGCTTTGATCTCGAGGTACGTCTTCTCGGTGATCTCGCCACGGGCGAGCCGTTCCACGAGCCGTCGCAGGATTTCGGACTTCTTCATCGGAGCACCGAACCGAGTGGGGCTCGGAACTTTGTGTCCAGGTAGACGGTCACGTCCACCCGGGGCTTGACCGACTTGTTGCCGTCCATGGTGATTACACCATCGACCGGGTATTTAGGCGAGATTCAAGGGAGGGGGCGAGAGCGTCCACCGCTCGGAGGACAACATCAACCCGCGGGTTGAAGAAGGTTGATTTGGGCGGCGGGCCATCGCGCGCCGTGGCCGACGACCCTCTGGAGATTGTGAGGATTTCGGCGACCCCGACCCGCCTGCAGATCCTCAAGCTCCTCCAGCAGGGATTCGACCACCCCGAGGACCTCGCCGCGAAGATGAAGGTCCGGCGCCAGGCGATCGACAAGCACCTCGCGGAGCTGTTCGAATGGGGCCTCGTCGACCGCGCGGCGGTGTTCCCGCCCACGGGACGACCCCGCATCGTGTACCAGATGACTCAGCGAGGGAAGGATCTCGTCGAAGTCCTCGAGCAGGCTGCGATGGAGTACCGGAAGACCTTCCGCGGGGACTTCGAGCGGGAGTTGGAGGCCCTCGAGGCGAAGCTCGCGGCGGGGGAGATCGCGGAGGAAATGTACTTCAAGAAACGGAATGAGATCGAGACCCGGTATCGGTGGGTCCTCCGGCCCGGAATCGATTGAGTCGCGAATCCGGACTCGTGTTCACACGCGCTGTTGCTGCTGGTGAACCGCCTCGTCGAGCGTGATGTCCCCGCGCGCGACCGCGACGGCCAGTCCCGTAGAGATCGTGACCTTGCCATCGCTCTTCACGCGACTCCGGCGCTGGATCTCGCGAACTTCCCCGGGCGTGGGCGTAATGTCGTACGGCGGCGTCGCGCGGACGCCCGCCACGAACGCGATCTTGATCGCCGCATCGATGTCCGGCGTGTCGGTGCGGTCGGTCGTCCCTGCCTCATCGACGATCTCCGCCACGAGACCCTCGCGGGCGAGCGCGTTCAGGATTCGGTTCCGGTTCGTGCGGTCCCCGTGGCCCACGCGAATCCGGTGGCGGGTCGACGGGTAGTTCGCAATCGCCTGCCGCACGATTCGGACGACGGCCTCCGGGGAGCCCGCGAGGCGGGTGTCGAGGACGCGCCCATCGCCGACGACTGCGACGCCCGGGGCCGCGCCGGGATCGATCCCGACGAGGAGCTCCTCCCACTCCCTCTTCCCCGCGAGGACCTGGAGCGCCTTCGCGATCGCGCTATCCACGTCGTCGTCCGCGATCACGTGGGCCCGACGCACCTGGGGCGCTTCCACGCGCGACGTGATCACGGCACCGACGTTCTCGGGAATTTTTCGGGCGCGGGACAGGGTCACGAACGGGATGTGGCGGGTCTTCAGCGCGGCGACGAGGTCGTGGTAGAGGCGAAAATCTTCCGTCAGGACCCCCAGGACCTTCCGCATCCGCCGGAAGAAACCCTCCCGGTTCCTAAAACGTTTGGCTTCGGTGGAGGAACGCGCGACGTATTCCCGGGGATGAGTATGAGTTTCGATAAGCGTTCCATAAGCCATTCATATCGAGACAGACGATTATGATTGCCGATTTCGGAGTGAGACCCTGGGGGAAGGCTCAACGGGGACCGACCGGTCCTCCGTGATGCGGGACGTCGTCGTCGTACTGATCGTGGCCGGCGGCCTCCTCGGGTTCTACGCATTCTTCAAGGCCGTCTCGCTCCTCGCGGGGCTCCCGTTCCCATAGCCCCTCATCGGAGCTTGTCAAAAAACGACTTCGGCCGTTTCGTGTATTCGCCCAGGAGATCGTCGAGCTTTTCGAGGAGACGCTTTTCCTCCGCCGTGAGCCGCTGCGGCGTGACGACAAGGATTCGCACTAGAAGATCGCCCCGGCGGCCCGTCTCGAGGTCAGGCACGCCTTTTCCCCGGAGCCGGAGGAGGGTGCGGGTCTGCGAGCCCGCCGGGACGCGGACTTTCGTCCCGCCTTCGAGCGTCGGAATTTCGATCTCCGCACCGAGGGCCGCCTGGGAGAACGTGACAGGCATGTCGAGGACGAGGTCGTGCCCATTCCGCTTGAGCAGTGAGTGCTCCTCCTCGCGGACGACGACGTACAAGTCCCCGGGACGCGCGCCCGGATCGCCGGCCTCGCCCTTCCCCGGGATTCGCAACCGAAGTCCGTCCGTTGCCCCACGCGGAATCTCGACCTGGAGCGTGGAGGTCGTCTCGAGGCGGCCCGCGCCGCCGCACGTCGCGCACGCGACCTCGGGCCACTGGCCCCGCCCGCCGCAGCGCGGGCACGCCGTGATGCTGATGAACTGTGTGTAGCCCCGGGTCTGGGACCGCTTCACCTGTCCCTCGCCGCGACACTCCGGGCACCTGACGAGCTTCCCGCCTCGGGCGCCGCTCCCGTGGCACGCCTCGCACGGGCCGACCCGCGGGATCCGGAGTTCCCGCCGCGTCCCGTGGAGGATCTCGTCGAGGGACACGTCGACCTCCGCCTGGAGATTCCGCCCCGGACCGGGGCCCCGGGAGCGCGGGCGGCCTCCAAAGAACTGCTCGAACAAGCTCCCGCCGAACGGAGAGCGGCCACCGAAGAACGAGGAGAACACGTCCCGCCCCAATATGTCCTCGAGATCCGCGACGTGCGTGAAGCGGGACCAGTCGAAGTCCTGCCCGCCCCAGACCTGCTGCCGGAGGCCCTCGTGGCCGTACGCGTCGTAAAGCTTCCGCTTCTCCTCGTCAACGAGGACCTCGTACGCCTCGGAGAGCTCCTTGAACCGCTCCTCGGCCTCGTTCTTGTCCCCTTTCGCCATGTCGGGGTGGTACTGCTTCGCGAGCCGCCGGTAGGCCCGTTTGATCTCGTCCTTCGAGGCGGCCCGGGGAACCTCGAGGACCTCGTAGTAGTCCCGCTTCGGCATGCTCGACTGCGATTCCCGCCACGTACCTCAGGCTTTCTACTCGTCGACTTCCTTGAAGTCCGCGTCGACGACCTTCTCCCCGCCGTCAGGGGACGATGGTTCCCCGCCCGACGGCGGCGGCGTCGCCGTCGCCTGGGACTTCTGGTAGATCTCGAGGCCAATCTTCTGCGCCTCGCTCTTCAGGGCCTCGACTGCCTTCCGGAGCGTCTGGATGTCGTCTGCGCCGAGGACCTTCCTCAGGTCCTCGACCTTCTCCTGCACGGCCTTCTTCGTCGCCTCGGAAATCTTGTCCCCCATCTCGCGGAGCATCTTCTCCGTCGCGTAGATCACTGAGTCCGCCTCGTTTCGGGTCTCGACGAGCTCCCGTCGGCGGCGATCCTCCTCCGCATGGGACTCCGCGTCCCCCACCGCTCGGCCGATCTGGTCCTTCGACATCCGTTGCGGTGCGAGGATCGTGAGCTTCTCCGTTTTCCCGGTCCCCTTGTCCGTCGCCGCGACCGTGAGGATCCCGCTCGCATCGATGTCGAACGTGACTTCGATCTGCGGGACGCCGCGCGGCGCTGGTGGGAGGCCCGCGAGGTAGAACTTCCCGAGACTGATGTTGTCCCCCGCCATCGCCCGCTCACCCTGAAGGACGTGGACCTCGACCGTCGACTGGCCGTCCGCGGCGGTCGTGAAGATCTCCGACTTCCGCGATGGGACCGTCGTGTTTCGCTCGATGAGTCTGTGGAACACGCCGCCGAGAGTTTCGACGCCGAGAGAGAGCGGCGTGACGTCGAGGAGGAGGATGTCCTTCACCTCGCCGCTCAGGATGCCACCCTGGATCGCGGCGCCAAGGGCGACGCATTGCATCGGGTCGACCCCGCGCTCCGCCTTGCGGCTAAGGATCTTTTCGAATCGCTCCCGCGCGACGGGCATCCGGGTCGGGCCGCCGACAAGGATCGCGTGGTTTACGTCCGTGTACTTCCAGTCCGCATCCTGGAACGCCTGGCGGATCGGCGCCTCGAGGCGTCCGAGCACGGGCTCGATGAGCTCCTCGAGCTTCGCGCGCGTGAACCGCTTCTCGAGGTGGAGCGGTCGGTCGCCCTTGTTCGCGAGGAATGGGAGGTTCAGCGTGGTCTCGAGCGTGCTCGACAGCTCGATCTTCGCCTTCTCCGCGGCGTCGCGGACGCGCTGCATCGCCTGCCGGTCGTTCGAGAGGTCGACACCGTGCTCCCGGCGGAACTCGTCGACGAGCCAGTGAATGAGGGCGTTGTCCATGTCCATCCCGCCGAGCGCGGTATCGCCGCTTGTCGAGACGACCTCGAACACTCCGTCGCCCATCTCCATGAGCGTGACGTCGAAGGTCCCGCCACCGAGATCGAGGACGCAGATCTTGCCCTCCCTCTTTTTGTCCAGGCCGTACGCAAGGGCCGCAGCGGTCGGTTCGTTCACGAGCCGCAGAACCTCGAGCCCCGCGATCTGGCCCGCGTCCTTCGTCGCCTGTCGCTGGTTGTCGTTGAAGTACGCGGGGACCGTAATCACGGCCTGCTTCACAGGCTCGCCGAGGAATGCCTCCGCGTCCGTCCGGATCTTGCGGAGAGTCATCGCGCTAATCTCCTGCGGCGTATGGGACTTGCCGTCGATTACAACCTTGAAGTCCGTGCCCATCTTGCGCTTGATTTGCATGATCGTGCGCTCGGGATTCAGCACGGCCTGGCGCTTCGCGGGTTCCCCGACGAGGATCTGCCCGTCCTTCGTGAACGCGACGACGGACGGGAACATCTTCCCGCCGTACGTCGAGCCTTCCGCGCTCGGGATGATCCTGGGCGTTCCACCTTCCATGTACGCGGCCTCGGAGTTCGTCGTCCCGAGGTCGATGCCGATGATCTTACCCATGGTTCTCACCTTCTTTTCGCACGACGATGACCTGTGATGGTCGGATGACCTTCATGTGAAATCGGTAGCCCTTCCGGACGATCTCCTTGATCGCGCCGTCCGCGAGTCCGGCGTCGTTGACTTGGTGCAGGCACTCGTGGAGGTACGGATCGAACGTCTCGCCGGCAGTAGGGATCTCCTCGAGGCCCACCTCTTGGAGAACCTTCCACAGGTTCTCCCGCACGAGCGCGTAACCCCGGTCCGCCTCGCCCGGGGTGGATGCGATTGCCGCGTCGAGGTCGTCGAGGATCGGGAGGAGGCGGGACACGAGCGCCTCGTTCGCGTACCGAACGATCTGGTCCATGTCGCGCTCCGTCCGCTTCCGCGTGTTCTCGAGCTCCGCCCGAAAGTATTGGACGCGGGTGAGGAGCTCCTCGGCCTGCTTCCGGGAGGCCTCGAGCTCCGCCTGGAGCGCCGCGGGGTCTCCGGCGGCGGGGACCTCTTCCGCTTCCTGCCCTTCGACCTTCTCTGCCATTGCTCCTCACCTCACGAAGACCCGACGAGCGCGGTCCGCCTTCTCCAGGACGACGTCGAGGACCCCGTTCTTATACGTGGCGATGATCGAGTCGACGCGGACGGGCGCGGGAAGCTCGACTTCCCGGTGGTACCGCCTCAACGGCGAGCTCGCGCTCACGACGAGAGTCGTCTGAGTGGCCTGCAAGTCGATGTCCGCGCGGCTGACGCCCGGAAGTTCGATCGTCACGAAGATCGAGTTCGGGCTTTCGATCAGGTCCGTCGTCGGTTCGCCCTCGCCGAGGTTCTGGACCACGGGCGCGGGTTCATCGCCCGCACGGAGGATCCGAATAGCGGAGGACCCGGCCGGGAGGGCAACGGCGCGTTCGAGCCGCTCCATGACCTTCCGGAACGCGTCCGGCCAGGAACCCCAAACGCCACCAGTTTCCTCCTCGGCCATGGGACCCTCCCAGGGCCCGCGATGGGGCCCTAGAATTCCTCGCCTTCGCCGCCGTCCTCGCCGCCCTTTGGGCCGCCAGCACCCTTTCCGGTGCCGCCCGTCTTCGCGGCGATCACGTCGTCAATCCGCAGGATCATAACCGCGGCGTCCGTCGCGGACGAGATCGCTTGGCTGCCCACACGGATCGGCTCCACGACATTTTCCTTCTTCATGTCGGAGACCTTGCCCGTGAAGACATTCACGCCCGCGGTCCGGTTCCCCTTCTTGTGCTGCTTGCGGAGCTCGATGAGGGTGTCAATTGGGTCTAGGCCGGCGTTCTCCGCGAGAGTCCGTGGGATAACCTCGATCGCATCCGCGAACGACTCCATCGCGATCTGCTCCCGGCCGCCCACGCTCGACGCGTAGTCCCGGAGCCCGAGCGCGATCTCTGTCGCGGACGCACCGCCGCCCGTAATCACCTTGCCGTCCTCGACCGCGCACGCGACGACACTTTGCGCGTCCTCGAGGGACCGCTCGACTTCGTCGACGACGTGCTCCGTACCACCGCGGATGAGGATCGACACGGCGCGCGGGTTCTTGCAGCCGGTAACGAACGTCATCTGATCGTCGCCGATCTTCTTCTCGTACACGAGTTTCGCGTTGCCGAGGTCCTCCTTCGAGAGTTCGTCGAGCTTCGTGACGACCTTTCCGCCCGTCGCCTTCCCGAGCTTCTCCATGTCGGACTTCTTGACCCGGCGCACCGAGTAGATGCCCTCCTTCGCCAGGAAGTGCTGTGCGAGGTCATCGATGCCCTTCTGGCAGAACACGACGTTCGCGCCGGACTTCTTGACGGTCTCGACCATCCGGCGGAGCATGTTCTCCTCCTCGGAGAGAAAGGCCTGAAGTTGGCTCGGGTCCGTAATCTCAATCTTCGCGTCGATCTCGGTCTTCTTCACCTCGAGGGCAACGTCGATCAGCGCGATCTTCGCGTTGTCCACCTGAGCGGGCATGCCCGGGTGCACGCGCTCCTTGTCAACGATAATCCCTTCGACGAGGTTCGTGTCCGCAATCGAACCGCCCTGCTTCTTCGTGATCTGAATGTCGTCGTCATCGACGTAGTAGGAGCCGTCCGCCCGGCGCTCCGCAACGGTCGTGACGGCCTTCACGACGATGTCCGCCAGGTGGTCCTTGTGGCCGCTTGCGGACTTCGAGGCCATCGCTGTGGTCGCGACATTCGTCAGGATCTGCGTGTCCTTGATCGTGACCTTTGTGGCGACCTTCTCTAGGATCTCGCGGGCCTTGTCCGCCGCGAGGCGGTACCCGCTCGCAATCACGGTCGGATGGATGTTCTGGTCGATGAGGTCTTCCGCCCTCTTGAGCAGTTCCCCCGCCAAAATCACGGCGGTCGTCGTCCCGTCACCGGCTTCCTCATCTTGGGTCTTCGCGACCTCGACGAGCATCTTCGCGGCCGGGTGCTCGATGTCGATCTCCTTGAGGATTGTCACGCCATCGTTCGTGATGACGACATCCCCGAGGGAATCGACGAGCATCTTGTCCATGCCGCGCGGGCCAAGGGTGCTGCGCACAGCATCCGCCACGGCCTTCGCGGCGGCGATGTTGTTGAACTGGGCGCCCTTGCCTCGGTCCCTTCGCGTTCCTTCTTTCAGTACATAGATTTGCGTACCTGCAGGCATCATAAGTTACTCCTCCGTTACCTGGAGCGCCGCTATCTAAGAATGAGCTTCTATATAAGCGTTTCTCGGGGATAGGCCACGGGCTCTCCCGACACGGGCGCTGCGCACGTCCGTCAAGGGTCAGGGCGACGCGCTGACAGGCGGCGCCTCATCCCGGCGAGTCGCCGTTCGCCCGAGAAGGCTTCCCCACTGCCCGACGGCCTTCACGACGTCATGCGCGCTGAGGACGCCAACGATCTGCCGGCCGTTGAACACGGCGAGGTGCCGGAGGTTCCCGCGCTTCATGAGACGCGCGGCGTACGCGAGGGGCACGCCCGGCGTCACGACGACGAGGGGCGCGACCGCGGTTTCGCGGACCAGCGTGGTTGCGGGATCTTGGTTCCGGGCAATCGCGTCGACGATGTCCGTCGACGTGATGATCCCGAATGGCTCCTCCTTCCCCTCGGGCCGGACGATCAGGCTATTCACCCGCGCGTCCGCCATCCGTTTCGCGGCGGCTTGCAGGTTCGCGTCCTCCTCGATCTCGAGGACGTCCGTGGACATCGCGTCGCGGACCTTCACGATCTGTGCCATTGACTAACAATAGCGCGATGTCCGGAGAAAGCTCCTCGGTGCGTACAGTACGTTCTGAAGAAAGGACCGAGAGAAATCCCCGGGACCACGACGACTAGAGAGCGACGGGCGATAGTTCTATATCCGCGGGTCAGGTGAACAGACCGTGAAGGACCTGCTTCATGAAGTCGCGGACGCGGTCCAGGCCTCGATCCACGAGCGGATTGATGATCCGTCCGAGGTCGTCGGCATGGGGGCGGACGGCACGCCGACGCAGAAGATCGACGCCATCGCGGAGCAGGCCGTGTTCCGGCTCCTCGAGTCCCGCGGCCTCCATTACACGGTCGTGAGCGAGGAGGCGGGGCGCGTTGAGGCTGAGGGAGAATGGACCCTCGTTCTCGATCCGATCGACGGAACCCACAACGCGATCCGCGGTGTGCCGGCATACGCCGTCTCCGTGGCCGCGTGCCGACGGGCCCCGAACGGCAAGCGGGAGCGGCTCTCGGACGTCACTTCGGGCCTTGTCCGGGACCTCGTGAGCGGTCACACGTATTACGCGGAGCGAGATGGAGGAGCGACATTGAACGGCCAGCCAATCCGGGTGCGCCGACCCTATCGGCCGAACGACACTGTGTTCGACGTGTACCTCGGCGAAAAGGCGCACCCGAGAGGCTCGGAGGTCGCGAGGATCGCGCGGCGGGTCCGGAACCTCGGTGCGGCGTCCCTCGACCTGTGCCTCGTCGCGCGGGGCGCGGTGGACCTTTATTATCTCCATAGTACTGAGGTCGGCCACGAGCTGCGGGCCATGGACATCGCCGCGGGAACCTTGGTCGTGCGCGAGGCCGGCGGAAACGTCGTCGACCTCGACGGCCGGCCCCTCGACATGCCGATGGACCCCAAGTCCCGGTCGAACGTAATCGCGTACGGGGACGAGCAGGTCCTGGAGCTGATCCGATGAGAATCGGCCTCACCGCGAACCCGAGGATCCCGGGAACCGCGGACCTCTGTACCCGGATTCTGAAGAAAATTGGCACGACGCATGAGGTCCTCCTCGAACAGGAGATCGCGAAAACGCTCGGGAACCCCGGGCATCTCCTCCGGGACATCAAGGTCGACCTCATCCTCGCGGTCGGCGGCGACGGGACGATCCTGCGCGCATTCCAGCTCAACGACGCCGAGGTCCTCGGAATCAACAGCGGGTCCCTCGGCTTTCTCGCGGAAATCTACGGAGCCGAAGTCGACGCGTACCTTGCGAGGGTGCTCCAAGGGGACTACCGAATCCAGGAGCGGATGCGGCTCCGTGTGGAGGTCAACGGACGGCGCCTCCCAGACTGCCTGAACGAAGCCGTCGTGCACACGGCGCAAATCTCGAAGATCCGCGCGTTCGAGATCCGCGTCGACGGCCAGGTCGCGGAGAATGTGCGGGCCGATGGAGTGATCCTGGCGACGCCTACGGGTTCCACGTCGTACGCGATGTCCGCAGGCGGGCCGATTGTCGACCCACGCGTCGATGCAATCATCGTCGCCATAATCGCACCGTTCAAGCCGTCCGCGCGACCGATCGTGTTCCCGCCGGCGAGCTGGGTCGAAGTGAAGCTCGCGAAACCGAAAGAATGCCTCCTCGTGCTCGACGGCCAGCAGGAGGTCCCGCTCCAGGGGACGGAAGACATCCGCGTGACCCGGAGCGAGCGGCCCGCGCGGTTCATCCGATTCCGCGACGACTTCTACCAGAGGATTGAACAGAAGCTCGCGAAACCGTGAGAGCATGGCGCTGTTCCAGCGACCAACGGCGATCCGCCGGAAGACGCTCCGGATGATCCGCGAGGCCTCGAAGGACGCGTACCCGAATGAGTTCGGCGCGATCCTCCGCGCGGAGAGCGGCGTGATCACGGAACTCCTCCTTGTGCCGGGGACGATCGGCGGGAAGCGGCACGCAATCTTCCAGCTCCACATGCTCCCGCCGGACTTCTCCGTCGTCGGCACGGTCCACTCCCATCCGAGCGGCGTGTTCGAGCCATCGGACGAGGACCTCCACCTGTTCAGCAAGTTCGGCGGGGTCCACATCGTCGTCGGCTATCCGTACCGCGAGACGACGTGGGGCGCATGGGACCACGCCGGGCGGCCCGTCACCTTGGAGGTCGTCCCCTAGGCCGCAGCGCGTCGAGCCTCGACCGCGTCCCGGTACACCTGCTCAATCCGATCCGTGATGAGCTCGATTGAGTAGTTCCGCTCCGCCGTCTCCCGCCCGCGGCGGCCCATCGCCGCGCGCTGCGCATCGTCCGCGAGGAGAGCACGGATCTTCAGGGCGAGATCCTCGGGGTTCACGGGATCCGCGAGGAGCCCCTCCACGCCGTCCTGGATCACCTCTCGCACGCCCGGGATGTCGCTCAAGACGACCGCCTTCCCAGAAGCCATCGCCTCGAGCGCGACGATGCCGAACGCCTCGAGGCGCGACACGGAGGGAAGGACGAACAGATCGCACGCGGCGTAGTACGTGGACAGTCGGTCCGGGAGCGCGGGTCCTGGGAACCGCACGCGGTCCGCGACACCGGTCCGCTGCGCGAGCCGCTTGAATGCGTTCAGCTCCGTCCCGCCGCCGACGAGCAGGAATTTCGCGTAGGGCACGTATCGCGCGGCCTCGATGAGGTTCTCGATTCCCTTGTGTGCGTACATCCGGCCGACGAAGAGGACGAGCGACTCATCGTCCCGGATCCCGTGGAGCTGGCGGACGGGACCGCCGTCGTTTCCCGGGTGGAACCGGTGCACATCGACAGGGTTCGCGATCACGACGGGGTTGTACCGCCACACCGCGCGGCTCGTCGCCGCGTACGTGCTCGTCGACATCACGATCCGGTCCGCGCGTCGGGTCGTCGAGTATCCGAGGGTCGAGCGGTACAAGGACTCGACGATCGGACCGAAGATCGACGGGACCTCGATGTCGCAATGGTACGTGACGACGAACGGAAGGCCACGACGCCGGCTCGCCTTCGCCGCGTAGTACGCGGAGAGCGGCGGCGGTGAGTGCGCGTGCACGACGTCCGCGTGGAGGGACTCAATCGCTCGCTTCGTGGCGGGCGCGATCGGCGTCCGCAACATGACGCTGCGGGTCTTCACGCGAACGATCCGGAGGCCCTGCCAGTCCTCCCGTTCCGGGAGGCTCCGGTCATAGCGGCTCGTGAGGACCGTCACGTCGTGGCCGCGGCGGGCGAGTTCCCTCGAGATCGAGGCGACGTGCGTCTCGACGCCCCCGATGTGGGGCCGGAACCATGGAGAGACTTGGGCGATGCGCATGTCGGCCGCTCAGTAGATCCGGCTCCGGGGCGCGATCACGCCGCGCACGACCGCGCCGGGACCGATGAACGTCTCCTCGCCGATCACGGTGCCGACGTCGAGCGACGCGTTGATCCCTGTCTTCACGTCGTCGCCCATGATCACCCCGAGCTTCCGGAGGCCGGTATCGACGAGCTCTCCCCGCCACGGGACCTTCACAGTCTGCTCGTCGAGCCGGAGATTTGCGACCTTCGTCCCCGCGCCGAGGTTGCAACGCTCGCCGAGGATCGAGTCGCCGATGTAATTCTGATGGGGAACGTGAGTACCGTCCATGAGGATGCTGTTCTTCACCTCGCACGCGTTGCCGACCTTGCATCCACGGCCGATCGTCGTCGAGGGGCGCACATAGCAGTTCGGGCCGACCTCGGAGTCGCGGCCGATGATCGTCGGCCCCTTTACGTATGCACCATCAAGGACCTCCGCGCCCGGCTCGACAACAACCTCGCCGATGAGGTGCGCGCCCCGCGCGACCTCGCCCTCGATCCGGCCCTTGATCCCGCGCATGAGGATCTCGTTCGCGGCGAGGAGGTCCCACGGACGGCCGACGTCGATCCACGGGTCCGGGAGTCGGTACCCGTGGACGTCCTCCGCTTTCATCAGGGTGCGGATCGTGTCCGTGATTTCGTACTCCCCCCGCGAGGACTTCGGGGTCTTGTCGATGAGCTCGAAAATCCCGTCGGAGAAAATGTACACGCCTGCATTGATGAGGTTCGAACGCGGCGACTTCGGCTTCTCCTCGAGGGCGACGACCCGATCCCCATTGAGCTCGACGACGCCGAATGCGGAGGGGTTCGGAACCTCCGCGACCGCCATCACGGTCGTGCCGACCTTTTTGTGGAACTCGAGGAGGCCCCGCATCGCATTCGTGGACACGACGACGTCCCCGTTGACGCTCAGGAAGTCACCCTTCACATGGTTCCGCGCGAGGCCGATCGCGTGTGCGGTTCCCAGGCGCTCGTCCTGTTCCTCGTAGTCAATCCGCACGCCGAGCCGGTCCCCGTGGCCGAACGCTTCCTTCACGCGGCGGCCTTGCCAGCCGATGAGGATGGACATCTCCTGCGCCCCGGCCTCCCGCAACGCTCCGATCGTGTGCTCGAGGAACGGCTTCCCGGCGACGGGGAGCAGCGGCTTCGGCAGGTTCGCGGTGAGCGGGCGCATCCGCGTGCCCTCCCCCGCGCTGAGAATCCAAGCCTTCATGATGGCCCCGTCACCTTCGATAGGGCTAGCTCGTAAAGCTCTTTTGCCCTTGCTTCTGTGCGCGCTTCCGCGGTGATCCGAACCTTCGGCTCCGTGCCGGAGAGACGGACGAGGAACCAGCCATCCTCGAACGGGACCCGCCACCCATCAATCGTCTCGACGCGGAGGCGCATCGCGGCGAACGCGGCGTCGAGCTTCGTAAACATGGCGTCCCGTTCCGCAGGCGGGAAGGAGATGGCACCGCGGCGAATCGGATAGTGCGGGACCTGCGCGACGAGCTCCGACAGCGGGGTGTCCGCGACGAGCTTCACGAGGTGCGCCGCGGCGTAGACGCCGTCCGGGCAGAGCGCGACTTTCGGGAAGATCCACGTTCCGGACGGTTCCCCGCCAAACTCCGCGCGATGGCGGCGGACCTCCTGCGCGACGTACACGTCGCCGACGCGCGTCCGCACGACCTTCGCGCCAGGGAGCATCTCGTCGACCGCCATCGAGGTGTCCACGGGCACGACGACGGTTTTCTTCACCTCCCGCTTCGCGAACACCGCAAGGAGCTTGTCCCCTCCGACGAACTGCCCCTTCTCGTCAATCGCAACCATCCGATCGCCGTCCCCGTCGTGCGCGATTCCGAGGTCCGACTCCGTGACCCGCACCGTCTGGCGAAGGACCTCGAGATTTTCCTCCGTAGGCTCCGGATCACGACCGGGAAAGTGTCCGTCCGGCTGCGCGTTCAGTGCGGTCACGCGGCAACCCATCTCCCGAAGCAGGCGTGGCGTGATCGTTGAGGTGGCGCCGGACCCGCAGTCGACGACGACGCGGAGGTGCGTGCTCCCCAGAGTCCGAAGAATCTCCGAGACGTGGCGGTCGATGAGGTCCGAACGACTGCGCCTCGTGCCCACGCGGTCCCACGACGCATGCGCGAACCCCTTCCGCTCCAGGGCCGCTTCGATTTCCTTCTGCTGCGTCTCGTCGAACGCGACCCCGTCGGGGTTCCAGAGCTTAATCCCGTTGTACGGTGCGGGGTTGTGGGACGCGGTAATCACAGCGCCGCACTTGTATTCACGGGCCCCGCGGGCGAGGGTCGGCGTGCTGACCATTCCGGCATCCGTCGCGTCCGCGCCCGAGGCGAGGACACCCGCGATGAGCGCGGACGCGAGCATCTCGCCCGTCAATCGGGGATCGCGACCGACAAGGGTCGCGCCGTACGTGGACCCGAGGACCCGCCCGACGGCCAACGCGAGGTCCGGGGTGATATCCACGTTCGCGATCCCGCGAATCCCGGACGATCCGAACAGCCGCACAAGCGGGCTATCCGGCGGCACCACAAAATCCTTCCCGCGACGGGACGGACGGAGGTTCCCCGAAGTTCCCCGAATAATGATTATATAGACTCCTCCAGATGAGGCAATTCGGCCAGGTGTGCGGGGGCGGCTACGGAGGGAACTGCAGTGGTCATGGAACCGATTAGCATTGAGATGGCGAAGGAGAGGGCGCGGAAGGCGGGGCTGAAGCCGGGCCGAGTGAAGGGCACGGACCACGCGATTCAGTTCACGAAGGGGCGCAACACTCGGATCGAGGTCATCAGCTGGGAAGAGTTCACGGACGTGCTCAGCAAGCGACGGTTGGCGGTCTACGAATCGAGCGGCTTCATGAAGATCATGAAGAGGAAGTAGCCGGCGGCCTCTGGGGGGATCTTCTGCCCGCATCACGGGCACGCCTTCCCGCCCGAGGCGAGCCGAGGATTCCCCATACCGCAACGTTCTTGTCGGGGCCCGGAATCGCGCAGAGGACGGTGCCGGTGCGGCGGTAGCCAAGCCTGGTCAACGGCGTCAGATTCAGGGTCTGATCTCGCAGGAGTTCCCAGGTTCAAATCCTGGCCGCCGCATCCCCTTGCGGAAGCCGATTTTCATCCGTCTGCAGGAATATTAGTTGGAATGGACTCCGTGCGGGTGGCCGCAAGCATCGCGAGACCCGCGACGATGAACACGGAAGCGATCACGAAACCCGCGAGGAATCCGAAGAGATAGGCGAGCGCGCCGCCGACGATCGGGCCCAGGATCGCGCCGAACCCCTGCATCGCGTTGTAGGCGCCGACGACCGCGGATCGCTCCTCCGGTCGGGCGAGTTCCGAAACGATCGTCGATCCGCTCACGTTAATCGCGGCCCAGCAGAGGCCGACGAACGCGTGGAGGACGACGGCGACCGCGAGGGCCGTCACGAGACCCCCGGGCAGGAGCGGAAGGACGAGGAAGGAAGGGAACAGGATCGCCCGGGTCGCGGACGCGTACATCTGGACCTTCCGCCCGCCGAGGGACTGGACCCATCGGCCCACGCGGCCGTACACGAGCGCGGCGGCGACCTGGCTCGCGATGAAGACGACGAAGACGTGGGAGGTCGTCAGCCCGGCCTCGTCCCGGAGGTAGACGGGGAAAATTGTGTAAAACGCGGTGAATCCGGAGAAGAGGAGGAGGACCGTCGCGAGATACCGGTGAAGCGCGGGCGGGTATCGGTTCGGATGACCGTGGTGGTTCCGGAGATCGAGGAAGTAGAGGAGGCGCATCGGCAGGTACCGGAGCCGCTCGACCCGCCAGTGGAGGTCGACGAACGAGAGGCGGTGGCGCTCGACCTTCTCCGTCGGCTCGTCGAGCCACCGCCACGCGAGGAGCGCGGAGAGGAGCGCGAGCGCCGCACCTGCGAAGAACAGGCCGCGCATCGCGCTCGCCTCCGAGAGCGGGAGGACCCAGAGCCACGCGGCTCCGAGGGCGAGGCCCGTGATCCAGCCGATTCCGCCGATCCGGGAGAACACGGCAATCCGGGCGGCCCAGTCCGTCTCCTTTGTCGTCTCGATAATAATCACGGTCCCGACCGGTGCGCTCGCGGCCCCGAGGACGCCGACGAGGAGGTTCGCGAGATAGAAGTCCGCGACGTTCCGGCTGAAGCCCATCGCGAGGAGCGAGATCGCGAGGCCGAGGAACCCGATGAGGACGAAAACCTTCCGGCGGCGCAGGCGGTCCGAAAGGGAGCCCCAGCCGACGAACGCGGGGACGGATGCGAGGCTTGAGGCCGCGGCGACCGCGCCGACGTCCGCGACGGAACCGCCGAGGATGCGGGTGAAGAGCGGGATCAGTGGCGATGTCGCGCCACCCGCCATCCCGTTCGGAAGATATGCGTAGAACCAGCGGTCATCCTTCGATCGAGTGCGTCCCATCCCGGTGGGGCCGCGCATCTTCGATGAGAATATGAAAGTTTGGGCGCGTCGAGGACTGGCGAGACCTTTTATCGCGCGCCCGCGCATCTCACGGAGGATGGTCCTCCTCGTCCGCTTCGGCGAGCTCGCGCTGAAGAGTCCGTTCGTGCGGCGACAGCTCCGGGACCGGCTCGTGGAGAACATCCAAGAAATGTTCGCCGCGGACGGGATTGAGTGCCTGATTCGCGCGGACCGCGCGAGGATCTACGTCGAAGTGAACGATGTCCCCGCCGCGTCGCGCGCATTGCGCCGCGCGTTCGGAATCGTTTCGTTCAGCGACGCGCAGGAGGCGTCGAGCGATCCCGAGGAGATCGCGACGCGGGCCGTGGAGATCGCGAAGGGGCGCGTCCTGAAGGGCGGGAGCTTCGCGGTCCGGCCCCGCCGCTCGGGCACGCATCCGTACACGAGCCAGGACATCGCACGGCTCGTCGGGCGGAGAATCCAAGACGTGGAGCCCGGGGCCCGCGTCGACCTCGATGACCCGGACGTTGAAATCCACATCGAGGTCCG
>Ga0209521_10000715_pt1 | contig 26247 bp, 20 predicted proteins | sample Rifsed19ft4_FD_184016 | JGI IMG/M metagenome (GOLD analysis project Ga0209521, IMG submission 184016) | Soil microbial communities from Rifle, Colorado, USA - sediment 19ft 4 (version 2) | ecosystem: Environmental > Terrestrial > Deep subsurface > Rock core/Sediment | place: Rifle, Colorado...
CGGCGCTTCTTCGCCGCCGGCTCGCTCATCCGGGCCGTGCCGAGCCGCCTTGGCGTGGGCATCGGCCTGGCCGTGTGCGAGGACTTCTGGCATCTCGCGGTGCCGCAACTCCTGGCCCTGGATGGCGCGCAGGTGCTCATCAACGTCTCCTCGTCGCCGGGCCGCGACGTGGCCGCGATCAACGAGTTCGGGCTGGGCACGGCGACCTCGTGGCGCACGCTGATGCGGGCCTACGCGCAGATGACGACGAGCTATGTCGTCTTCGTCAACCGCGTCGGCGTGGACGAGTCGATCAGCTTCTGGGGCGGTTCGGAGGTCATCGGCCCGGCCGGGGACACGCGCTTCGGCGCGCCGCTCTACGACGAGGGGCTCTACCTCGTGGACGTGGACCTGGCCGACCTGCGCCGCGAGCGGATCGCCACGCCGTTGCTGCGCGACGAGCGGCCGGAGATCGTCCTGCGCCAGCTCGAGCGGATCGTGCGCGAGCGGGCCGGGGAGGTGCGCGACACGACCGCCGAGCCGGGTGCGGAGCCGGGCCTCGACGTCGCCCCGGCGGCCGGATCCGCCCCCCTGGTGCGGCGATGAGCGCGCCCCTCTACGAGCTGCCCGAGGAGCTGCGCATCGACACGGCCATCGCGCGCCGCATCACCGGGGAGTTCATCCGCGGCCAGCTCCGGCAGGCGGGCTTCGAGCGGGTCGTGCTCGGCCTGTCGGGCGGCGTGGACTCGGCGCTGGTGGCGTACCTCGTGACCGAGGCCATCGGGGCCGAGCACCTCCTGTGCGTGCTGCTGCCCTATGCTTCCTCGTCGGCGGCCTCGCGCAGCGATGCCGAGGAGGTCGTGCGCCGCCTCGGTTGCGCCAGCCGGCTCGTCACGATCACCGCGATGGTGGACGCCTACTTCGGCGCCGGGGCAGGGGAGGGTGCCCTGGGTGCGGACGGGCCGGAGGCCACGGCGCTGCGCCGTGGCAACTTCATGGCCCGCATGCGCATGGCCGTGCTCTACGACCTCTCGGTCGTGTGGGGCGGGCTCGTGGCCGGCACCGGGAACAAGACCGAGTCGCTCATCGGCTACACCACCCTCTACGGTGACAACGCCTGCGCCTTCAACCCCATCGGCGACCTCTACAAGAGCCAGGTGCGACAGGTGGCCGAGGCGGTCGGCGTGCCCGAGACGATCATCGTCAAGGCGCCCTCGGCCGATCTGTGGCCGGGGCAGACCGACGAGTCGGAGGTCGGCTTCAGCTACGCCGACGTGGACCGGCTGCTGTACTGGATGATCGACCAGCGTCGCTCCGAGGAGGAGCTGGCGGCGAAGGGCTTCGCGCCCGCTTTCATCGAGCGGGTGGCGCGGATGGTGGCCGGGGCCGAGTACAAGCGCCAGGTGCCGCCGATCGCCAAGATCGGGCCGCGCACGGCGGGCCTGGACTACCTCTACCCGCGGCGGAGGCCCGGCTCGGCGCGGCGGAGCGGGTAGCGGCCCCGTGGCGAGCGGCACGCTCTGGGTGGTGGCCACGCCGATCGGCAACCTCGGCGACGTCACGTTGCGGGCGCTGGAGGTGCTGCGTGCCGTCCCGCTGGTGGCGGCCGAGGACACGCGGCTGACGCGGCGCCTCTGGGCGCGCCACGAGATCCGCACGCACCTCGTCAGCTACCACGCCCGGAGCGGCCCGGGGCGCCAGGAGGAGCTGCTGGCCCACCTCCGCTCGGGCGCCGACCTGGCGCTCGTGACCGACGCCGGCACGCCGCTCGTGAGCGACCCGGGGGAGGGACTCGTCGCGGCCTGGGTCGCGGAGGGCGGCCGCGTGGTGCCGGTCCCCGGCGCCTCGGCCGTGCTGGCTGCGCTCGTCGCCTCCGGCATCGCTGCGCCGCGCTGGGGGTTCGAGGGTTTCCTGCCCCGGAGCGGACGCGAGCGGCGGGAGCGGCTGGCCCGGGTCGCCGGCGACGAGCGGGCAACGGTCCTGTTCGAGGCGCCGGGGCGGACCGCGGCCACGCTGCGCGACCTCGCCGCGGCGTGCGGGGCCGAACGGCGCGGCGCCCTCTGCCGCGAGCTGACCAAGCTCCATGAGGAGGTCCGCCGCGGACCCCTGGGGGAGCTGGCCGCGGGCGCGGTCATGGACCCTCCGCGCGGCGAGGTGACGATCGTGGTCGCCGGGCGCGAGGCGGCGGCGCCGAGGCCCGAGCGATCCGCCGTGGCGATCGAGGCGGCTCGCGCGCGGGTCGCTGGGCTGGTCGCCGGCGGCCTGTCACGGTCGGCCGCCGCGAAGCAGGTCGCGGCCGAGACCGGCCTGCCGCGTCGCGAGCTGTTCCGCGAGGTGTAGGGCATGTCCATCCTGCGCGCGCTCAGCCCGGTCGGCCGCGGCGTCCTCGTCGCGACGCTCGCAGTCAGCGTTCTCTCCGTGGCCATGGAGTGGCTGCTGCACGTCGAGGGCACGCCGGTCTTCCTCGTCAGCGCGCTGGGCATCCTCGGTCTCGCCTACGTCGTCGGTGCGGCGACGGAGCGTCTGGGGGCCCTGGCGGGCCCGCAGGTCGGCGGCATCCTCAACGCCACCTTCGGCAACGTCGCCGAGCTGATCATCGCCTTCTTCGCCCTGGTGGCCGGCGAGCTCGAGGTGGTCAAGGCTTCGCTCACCGGCTCGATCGTGGGCAACCTCCTGCTCGTGCTCGGCTTCAGCCTCTTCCTCGGCGGATTGCGTAACGGCCAGCAGCGCTTCAGCCCCAAGGTCGCCGGGCTCGACGCGACGCTGCTCGTGCTGGCCGTCATCGGGCTCTTCGTCCCGGCCGTCTTCGCGCTCAGCACGGGCGGGTCGGCGGGGGCGGAACCGCGCACCTTGGAGAATGTCTCGGTCGCGCTGGTCCTGCTCGTCCTCTACGCGCTCAACCTCGTGTACCGCCTCCGCCATCCCGAGGAAGTGCTCGGCGGAGGAGACCCGGCCGGTCACGCCGGGCCCGCCTGGTCGGCCCGCGTGGCGGTCCTCGTGCTGCTCGCCGCGGCGGCCCTCCTGGCCGTGCTCTCGGAGCAGCTCGTGGGCGCCATCGACCCGTTCATCGCCTCCTTCGACCTCACGCCGTTCTTCGTCGGCGTCATCCTCATCCCGACCATCGGCAACCTGGCCGAGCACCTCGTGGCCGTCCAGCTGGCGATCAGGGACCGCGTCGACTTCGCCATGGCCGTGGCCATCGGCTCCAGCCTCCAGGTGGCCCTCTTCGTCGCCCCGGTCCTGGTGCTGCTCGGCCTCGTCGTCGGCCAGCCGATGGACCTCGTGTTCACGCCCTTGGAGATCGCCGCCGTTGCGGCCGCGGCCGGGATCACCGCGCTTATCGCCTTCGACGGCGAGTCGAACTGGTTGGAGGGGGCGCTGCTGCTCGGGGTCTACGCGATCCTCGCGGTCAGCTTCTTCTACCTCGAAGGGTGACGCACCGCCCGACGCCCGCGCCGGTTGAGCCGCGGTCCAGCGCCGGGTGAGCCGCCGCCAAGCGGCGACCGCTAGCCTGCATCCCGTCGCCGGGCGCCCGGCGATCGAACCCGCCGGTCCATCCGCCGTCCCGCCGTCCACGCAGGGAGCCGTCGTCGCACGGCTCCGGGAGGTTGCCGGATCATGAACCGGGTGCTGCTCACGGGTCGCCTGACGCGCGACCCCGAACTGCGGACCCTTGCCAGTGGCAAGACGGTCACGCAGTTCTCCATCGCCACGAACGACTATCGCGGCGGCAAGGAGTACTCCGAGTACCACAGCGTGGTGACCTGGGACCGCCTGGCCGAGATCTGCGGTCAGTACCTCGGCAAGGGCCAGCTGGTGGCCCTCGAAGGGCGGCTCCAGACACGCCAGTGGGAGGATGACAAGAAGATCCGCCACTGGAAGACGGAGGTCGTCGCGGCCTCGGTGGAGATGCTCTCGGGGCGGCGCAAGAAGGACTACGCCGCGGAATCGGCGGCCGAGGCGCTGGTCAGCCAGGCCGAGGCGATGGGCATCGAGCCGTCCGAGGCCCTTGAGGAGTCGATCGCGGACGCCGCCTGATCCCGAGCCATCCCCCTGCGGCGGGCGCGGTCCCCCTCCCGTGCCCGCCGCCTCCCCGTGTCCGTTGCGCGAACCTCAGCCGGACGCGGCCCGCCGCGTCCGGCCACTGGCGCGAGGTGGCCCCGTGCGGCGCGAGCCACCCGGCTCGGCCTCGTCGCGCATGCGATCGCCGTCGTAGGCGAAGCCGATCACGCCGCTCGAGAAGAGGTCGCAGAAGAGCTCCACGAGCCTCGGGTCGAACTGCCTGCCGGCATGGCGGCGCAGCTCGGCGATGGCCCGGAGATGGCCCATCGCCATCTTGTAGGGACGGTCGTGCATCATCGCGTCGTACGCGTCGGCCACGGCCACGATGCGCGCGCCGAGCGGGATGTCCTGGCCACGCAGGCCGTAGGGATAGCCGTCGCCGCCGTAGCGCTCGTGGTGGTGCAGGATGATCGGCACGGCGTCGCGCAGCGAGCCCGCATGCTCGAGGATGAGCTGGCCGACGCGGGGATGCTGGACGACGGCCTGCCACTCGGCGTTGGTAAGCGGTGCGGGCTTGTCGAGGATCTGGCTGGGGATGGCCACCTTGCCCACGTCGTGGAGCAGGCTGGCCACCCGGATGCGGTCGATCTCGGCCTGCGGCAGGTCGAGATTGCGGGCCATCGTCGTGGCCACCTCCGCGATCAGCTCGGACGGCTTGCCGCGGTAGTGCGGGAGCGGCCGGATCACGGAATGGAGGAGTCCCTCCGCCGCCGCGCGTGCGGCGCGTCCGATCTCGATGGCGCTCTCGCGACCCTCGGCGCTGACCGGCGCTCGCGGGATGCGCGAGTCCTCGTCGGGCTCGGCGAACACGTAGGTCTGATTGCGGCCGAGGTTCTTCGCGCTGAACATCGCGGCGTCGGCGTCGCGCACGATGGTGTCGAAGCGCACGGCCTTGCCGATGCCGCCGGCGACGCCGATGGAGATCGTCACGCCCACGGGGGCCCCCGCCTCGATGTCGATGCGCTCACGCATGACGAGCATGCGCAGCTTCTCCGCCAGCCCGGCCGCCTCCTGTGCTTCGGTCTCGGTGAGGATCAGGATGAACTCCTCGCCGCCGTACCGTCCGATGCGGTCGGTGGCGCGGATGTTCGTGCGCAGCAGCTCGGCGACGTGGCGCAAGACGATGTCGCCGGCGTGGTGCCCGTAGGTGTCGTTCACCGACTTGAAGTGGTCGATGTCCACGAAGGCCACCGTCAGAGGCCGCTCATAGCGATTGGCCCGCTCGACCTCGTCGAAGAGCTCGGCGAGCACCGTCGGACGATTGGCGACCTGGGTCAGCTTGTCGGTCGTGGCCGCGCTGTAGGTCTCGGAGAGGTGCTCGGCGATCGTGTTCAGCGACCGCGCCAGGCGGGCTTCGACGGCGCCCCGGCCGACCGGCAGCCGCACTTCGTAGTCGCCCTGCACGATGCGCTCCGCGCCCCGGCTCAGGCGACCGAGACGTCGGCCGATGATGAGCGACACGACGAGCGAGGTGATGCCCACGCCGGTCAGGAAGGCGAGGCTGTCGAGGACCACGCGGTCGGAACCGACCGTACCGCTCAGGGCTGGGGCAAGGTCGGGCAGCAGGAGAAACCGGACGGTCAGGGCGATCGGGGCCAGCAGTCCCAGGAGCCGCAGGAGCAGGAGCACGAGACCTCCGATCCGAACCGGCCCGATCGGCCGCTCGACGGGATCGTGAGCGGACGGCCAGTACGGGAGGGGTGGTCGGTCTCCCGCGACCTCAGGCTATGGGCTGGGGGGCCGTGGGCGGAGTGACCGAAGGTACCGCGACGGCCGGCCGTTGGTCCCGCCCGAGCCACTGCTCGAACGCACCGAAGTTGGGCGCGACAAGCTGCCCGTGCGTCCTGTCACCGGTAAAGAGGGCCTCGACGGCCGGCTCCGCGACGGCCTCGGGGGTCTTCAGGCCGTTGCCCGTGAGAAGCGCCACCACCTCGTCCCCGGCGCGGATCACGCCCTTGGCGCGGGCCTGGGCGAGGGCGGCCACCGTGCAGCCGCCCGCGGTCTCGGTGAAGATGCCCTCTTCCCCTGCCGTCCAGCGGATGGCTCTCACGGTCGCCTCGTCGGAGACCGCCTCGATCGAGCCGCCGCTCTGGCGCGCCAGCCGGATCGCGAACGACCCGTCGGCGGGCGATCCGATGGCCAGGCTGCGCACGATCGTCACGGGATCGCGGACGGGGATGGGCCGGTCGTCGGCGGAGGCGAAGCCCGCCGCCACCGGCGCGCAACCGGCGGGCTGCGCACCGACGAAGCGCACGTCGCGCGCCTCTACGAGCCCATAGTGGACGAGCTCTGCAAAGCCCTTCGCCACCTTCGTGAAGAGCGAGCCGGAGGCGACCGGCGCGACGACGACGTCGGGCAGTCGCCAGCCCAGCCCCTCGGCCACCTCGTAGGCGAGCGTCTTGCTCCCCTCCGAGTAATACGGCCGCAGGTTGACGTTGACGAAGGCCCAGCCGAGCTCGTCGGCGACCTCGATGGAGAGGCGGTTGATCTCGTCGTAGGTCCCGTCCACGGGCACGAGGTGGGCCCCGAAGGCGACCGCCTGCCGGATCTTGGCAGGCTCGATGTCGGCCGGTACGAAGACGTACGAACGTAGCCCGAGCACCGCCGCCGCGGCCGCGACGGCGCCGGCGAGGTTGCCGGTCGAGGCACAGGCGAGCGTGTCGAAGCCGAACTCGACGGCCCGGGCCGCGGCCACCGCGACGACCCGGTCCTTGAAGGAGAGGGTCGGGTTGAGCGAGTCGTTCTTCAGCCAGAGGCGTCCGACTCCGAGCCGGTCGGCGAGGCGCGACCCATCCTGGAGCGGGGTCGAGCCGACCGGCAGCGAGCGGGCCGGAGGCGTCTCCACCGGGAGCAGCTCGAGGTAACGCCAGATGCCCGACCCGCGCGCCTCGATGGCCTCCCGGCTCAGCGTCTCGGCGATCGCCGCCTCGTCGTAGACGACCTCGAGCGGCCCGAAGCAGCGCGGGCAGACGTACGACGGGCCGGTCGGGACGGGGGCGGCGCAGGCGCGGCAGCGCAGGCCGGTGACGCGGGGCATGGGGCGACTCCTCGAGGCGCGGCCTCAGGACCGCCGCGTCCGCCCGAGAATCACGAGGCCCTCCCTCTTGCTGAGGAAGGGCCGCCTAGGGATCCCTTATCTCGCAGGAGGTCCTGCCCGGATTTGGCACCTTGCCGGCGTCGCCGCCGGTAGGTTGTCGGGCTTCACAGGGCCGGTCCCTCCGCCACTCTTGATAAGCGATCTTCGGTTGTGGGCGGCAGTGTAGCGGCTCCGGGGCCCGTCGGTCAATCACAGCGGTCCCGTCAGACCGGGCGGCGTTGCGCACCAAACACCAAATGGCGGCTCCGGGCACGTGCCGGGCACGGATCGGGGGCCGGCCACGTTCGGGCCCCCGCCGCGAGGCGTGGGGATCGGGTGGTCGGGACGGTCCCGGGTCGTCCGCGGCCCCCGGGCGGCCCCGCTCGCTGTCGTTTGGTGTTCACCGAACAACACGCCCCACGCACCTCGCCTGACTCAGGGGCGCTGGGGATCCCGGCCCTGTCGTTGTGTCGCACCGTCAGGTCGCGGTCGACCCCGTCTCGACAGCCAGTGCGGCGAGGAGCGAGCGGGCGTGCTCGACGCAGGGCAGAACGCCCTTGCGCTCGCAGAGATCGATGGCGGCCCGGAAGTGGAGGGTCGCGTCCGCGGAGCGACGTGCGACGTGGAGAAGTCCACCGAGGGCCATGTGCGCCTGCCCGCGGACCCAGGAGAAGTCGGACGTGTCGGCCAGCAGCACAGCCTCCTCCGCCAGCGCAAGCGCCTCGGCGAGAGCGCCGGCGGGGGCGATGGCCTTCGCGCGTCCGATCCGCCATAGGACCTGAGAGTAGAGGTCGTCGTCGCTCGCGGCGTCACGGCATACTTCCGCCAGGCGGATCGCCTCGTCGATCCGACCCTGGTCGAGGACGACCTGCGCGAGGAGGCCCGCCGTCGTCGAGAGGAAGCCCCGCTCGCCCATCCGATGGAGGACGTCGTAGCCCTCGCGCAGGCGCTGCTCGGCGCAGGCCGCGTCCCCGGCCAGCATCTCGATCAGGCCATGGGCCTGCGCGAAGGCGGCGGCCCGGACGCTCGGGCTCAGCTCCGCCGCGATCCGGCGGGCCGTGTCCGCTTCAGATCGCGCCGCCTCGAAGTCGCCTAGCATGGCCAGCGTGCCGGCGATCAGGGATCGCACGCCGGATTCCGAGAGGGGATCGAGTTCGTCGTCGGCGAGGATGGCGCGACAGCGCTCGAGCGCCTCGGCCGCCGGCGTGGGCCCGAACCAGAGCGCAGCCGCCAGCCAGACCGCCGCCTGACTCTCCATCCGTCGGTCGCCCGCACGCCGCGCGTACTCGGTGGCGCGCTCGGATGCTGCAGCCATCTCGGCGCCCAGTGCCCGCATCGTATGAACGGAGCCGCGGAGCGCCCAAGCGCGCGCCAGGGCGCGATCGTCAGCGGCCCGCTCGAAGACCGGGATGGCTTCCGCCGCGATGCTCAGCGCTCGTTCGGTCCAATCGCCCGGAGTGATGCTCATGCCGAGCAGCGAGCGCTGCACGCGGGCGAGGTGACGCCCGACCTCGTCGCCGGCGGTCTGCGCCAGCCTGTCGGCGTCCTCGAGGGCCGCCTCCGCGTCCGCGAACCGTCCGGCTTCACCGAAGGCGTCGGCAAGATCCACCAGCAGCCGTTGCTGGCCACTGGGATCGGGCATGCCCAGCGCCATCGCCCGCCCCAGCAGGTTCACGGCGGCGCCGAGGTCGGATCGGGCGAAGGCCCGGCGACCGGCAGCCGCCAGCCGCGCCGCAGCGCGGGCGGCGAGGTCAGGCAGCCGCGGGTCGGTCGGCGTCAGCTCGCGCCGGTAGCCGTGGGCCTGCTCGAGGTGGTAACCGATGATCTCCTCGTACTCGCCCACCCGTTCGCCGACGACGCGTTCGAGCCACGCCGCGAAGCGCTCGTGCAGCTCGGCCCGGGCCTCTTTCGGCAGCGACTGGTAGGCGGCATCGCGCACGAGGAGATGCCGGAAGCGGTAGGCGTCGTCGTCCACGATCGTGGAACGCTCGGGCCGGATGAGCTCCTTGCGCACGAGGGTCATCAAGTGTCCCGCGACGGCTTCCCTCGCGGAGTCTGGGGAGAGCTCGGCCACCGCTCCTCGCCAGAAGACGCGACCCGCCACCGAGGCGCGCTCGATCGTCGATCGTTCCCCGGCGCCGAGCCGGTCGAGCCGCGCTGCGATGAGCGCGGAAACGCTGGGTGGCACGGAGACGGTCGCCAGGTCGCCGGTGACCTCCCACCCGCCAGCGCCGTGGCGGACGATGCCTTCCTCGACGAGCATGGCCAGGAGCTCCTCGACGAAGAGCGGGTTGCCCTCGGACGCCTCGCGCACGCGATGCAAGAGCGCCTCCGGCACCGTCTCGCCGAGGAGGCCCGCGACGAGGTCGTCGCATTCATTCCCGGTGAGTGGCTCGAGCAGGATGGTCGTGGCGTTCAGCTTGCCTCCACCCCACGTCGGCCGGACCTCGAGCAGCTCGGAGCGGGCCATGCAGATCACGAGGATGGGCGCTTCGCGAGCCCAGTCGACCAGCTCCTCGACGAGGTCGAGGAAGACCCCCTCGCCCCAGTGGACGTCATCGAAAACGACGACCAGCGGCCGCCGTCGTGCAAGCTGCTCGAGCAGCCGGCGCAGGGCCCGCGCTATCGCCTCCCGTGACGCCTGGGGCCCGAGGCCGATGGCTCCCGCGATCGGCTTTACGATCACCTCCCTCTCGGCGTCGCTGCCGTCGACGAGTGCGTCGAGGCGAGCCATGGCTTCCGCTTGGCCGTCGGAGTCGGCGATGCCGGCCAGGTCTCGCACGAGCTCCGCGACCGGCCAGTAGGTGATCCCCTCGCCGTAGGGGAGGCAGCGACCGCGCCCGACACGAGCCTCGGCGGCGAGGTCCGCGAGCACGTCCCGAACGAGCCGCGACTTGCCGACCCCCGCACTGCCGAGGACCGTGAACAGCTGGCCTACGCCGTCGGCCAGGGCCCGGTCGAATGCCTCGCACAGCAGGCGACGCTCCCGCGTCCGACCAACCATCGGCGCCTCGAGGTTGCGAGCGCGGCCCGGTGTATCGGGACGAACGCGCTCGAGTCGGAACGCCACCACCGGGGCCGCCTTCCCGTGCAGCGCGAGCGGCGCCAATGCCTGGACCTCGATCGCGTCGCGGGCCAGGTCGACCGTTGCCTCGTCCACGAGGATCTCGCCGGGCTCCGCGGCCTGCTCGAGTCGAGCCGCGAGGTTGACCGCCTCGCCGGTCGCGAATGCTTCGCCGCCGGCGGCCCCCTCGGCGACGACCTCCCCGGTCGCGACGCCGACGCGGACGGCCAGCCCGACGCCGTGCTCGGCAGCGAGATCTTCGCTCAGTCGAGCCACGGCGTGGCGCAGGTCGTCGGCCGCACGCACGGCACGAAGCGCGTCGTCCTCGTGCAGGACCGGGATCCCGAAGACCGCCATGACCGCGTCCCCGATGAACTTCTCGACCGTCCCGCCGTGCCGCTCGAGCGTTACCCGTGCGTCCGCGTAGTAGCGGCCCAGGACGGTCCGCAGCGCCTCCGGGTCGAGCCGCTCGCCCAGCGCGGTCGAGCCGGCGAGGTCGCAGAAGACGATGGTCACGACTTTCCTGACTCGTCTGGGCACAGGCCGGTCGGCACCCACCGCCGTGCCGCAGGCGAGGCAGAAGCGCGCCCCCTCGGGGTTCTCCTGGCCGCAGCCGGGGCAGGCCGTCATGGCGCCGAGTGTAACGCCGGCCCGCGCTGCTACAATCCGTCCCTACGGAAGCCCGCGGGCCATGCCCGCATCCCCGACAAGGGAGGAGCCGTTGCTCGAGGAAGGGGCAGCGTCGGTCCAGTGAGGCTGAGGCGCACCTTCGCCCAGGGGTCCTGCCGAGGCGTGGCGGGACGAGAAGAGGGGCAGTCTATCCCGCAGGTCCCGGCCGCGACGGTCCGGGGCCTCGTCGTTTCCGAGGGGTCGCGCTGATGCCGGCCACGGTGGTCGTCGGGCTGCAGTGGGGCGACGAAGGCAAGGGCAAGACGACCGACCTGCTGGCCGAGTCGGTCAGCCACGTCGTGCGCTACCAGGGCGGCGACAACGCCGGACACACGATCGTCATCGGCGACGAGGTCTTCAAGCTCCACCTCGTGCCCAGCGGCGTCCTCTACCCGCACATCGTGCCGGTCATCGGCAACGGGGTCGTGGTCAACCCGCAGACGCTGCTCGACGAGATGGCCATGCTCGCGCAGCGCGGCATCGATACGACCCGCGTCCGCGTCAGCGCGGCGGCGCACGTGACGATGCCCTACCACGTGGCCCTCGACCGGGCCATGGAGGCGCGCCGCGGCGGCGGCAACATCGGCACCACCAACCGCGGCATCGGTCCCACGTACGCGGACCGGGCGGCCCGCACGGGCATCCGCATGGGCGACCTGCTCGACCCGCCGGCGATCCGGGCGGCGCTGGAGCGGATCCTGCCCGAGAAGAACGCCCTCATGGTCGGCGTTCACGGCGCCCAGCCGATGGAGCTGGAGCCGCTCCTCGAACGGGCGGTCGCCTGGGGCGACGCGCTACGCGCGCACATCACCGACACGACCGGCCTGGTGCAGGCCGCGCTCGCGGCCGGCGACCACGTGCTGCTCGAGGGTGCGCAGGGCGCCCTGCTCGACCTCGACCACGGCACGTACCCCTACGTGACCAGCTCGAACCCGGTGGCCGGCGGCGCCTGCACCGGCGGCGGCGTGGGCCCGCTCCAGATCGACCAGGTCATCGGTGTCATGAAGGCCTATGCCACGCGTGTCGGGTCGGGCCCCTTCCCGACCGAGCTGGGCGACCCGATCGGCACCTACCTGCTCGAGAAGGGCCGCGAGTTCGGCACGACCACGGGTCGTCGGCGCCGCTGCGGCTGGTTCGACGCCGTGCCGCTGCGCTATGCGGTCGCGGTCAACTCGGTGAGCAGCATCATGCTCAACAAGCTCGACATCCTCTCCGGCCTGCCCGAGGTCAGGCTCGGCGTCGCCTACCGGCTCGATGGTGAGCTGGTGGACCGCTGGCCGCTGTCGCTGGCCGAGCTGGAGCGCGTGGAGCCGGTGTTCGAGACCTTCCCCGGCTGGGACGAGGACCTGGGCGGCGTTCGCCGCCTGGCCGACCTGCCGGCGGCCGCGCGCGCCTTCATCGACACGCTCGAGGCGCGGGCTGGCGTTCCCATCGCCATCGTCAGCGTCGGGCCGGAGCGGACCCAGACGATCGTGCGCACCGAGCGGCCGGCGCGCTCCGGGGCCAGCTGGGGGGCCGTCGCCACGTGATGCCCGTGCCTGCGACTCCTGGCCGGATCCTCGTCATCGGGTCGGGCGGGCGCGAGCACGCCCTGGCCTGGCGCCTCGCACACGATCCCGGCATCGAGGTCGTCATGGTGGCTCCGGGCAATCCCGGCATGCATGGCGTGGCGACCGTCATCCCGGGCTTCGACGCGACCGACCCGGCGGCTGTCGTCGCCCTGGCACGGGAGCGGCGCGTCGAGCTCGTGGTGGTGGGTCCGGAGGGGCCGCTCGTGGCCGGTGTCGCAGACGCGCTGCGCGCGGCCGGCATCCCCGTCTTTGGGCCGGACGCCGCTGCCGCGCGGATCGAGGGCAGCAAGGCCTTCTGCCGCGAGGTCGCCGGGGCGGCCGGCGTGCCCATGGCGGAGGGCGCCGTCTTCGATGCCGCCGCCGCCGCGCTCGCCTATGCCGCGCGGCTCGGGGCGCCGGTCGTGGTCAAGGCCGACGGGCTGGCGGCGGGCAAGGGCGTGACAGTCTGCGCCACGCTCGCCGAGGCGGAGGAGGCCATCCGCGACGCCCTGGAACGGCGGGTCTTCGGGGCGGCCGGGGCGCGCATCGTCGTCGAGGCCGCGCTGCGCGGAGCGGAGGCGAGCCTCATCGCGATATGCGACGCGACCACGGCCCTGGCGCTGCCGCCGGCGCGCGACCACAAGCGCATCGGCGCGGGCGACCGTGGCCCGAACACCGGCGGCATGGGCGCCTTCTCGCCGCTGCCCGACCTCGAAGAGGCCGCGTCGGCGGCACTCGTGGAGCGCGTCCACGGGCCGGTCCTGGCCGAGCTGGCCCGGCGTGGCACGCCCTTCCGGGGCGCGCTGTACGCCGGGCTCATGCTGACCGAGGAGGGGCCGCGGCTGCTGGAGTTCAACGCCCGCTTCGGTGACCCCGAGGCACAGGCACTCCTGCCGCGCCTGTCGGTGCCGCTGGCGCGGCTGCTCCTGGCGGCCGCGACGGACCGGCTGGCCGAGGCCGCGGCGGCGTTGGGCATCGGCGGCCCGCTGCTGCCGGCCGAGCCCGGGGCGACCGTTGCCGTCGTCCTCGCCGCCCCCGGCTACCCGGCGCGCCCGGAGGTCGGCGCGCCGATCACCGGCCTCGAGGCCGTCGCCCGGATGGCGCCCGGCGCGCTCGTCTTCCACGCCGGCGTCGCCGCGGGGCGGGACGGCGGGCTGGTCACCGCCGGCGGTCGCGTCCTGACCGTCGTCGGCCGCGGTGCGGACCTGGCCGAAGCCGCTCACGAGGCTCATGGCGCGGCCGAGCTCATCGACTTCCCCGGACTGCAGCGCCGGCGGGACGTCGGCCGGCCCCTGCCCGCGCCGGCGGGAGCAGCGCGGTGATCCCGCGCTACACGCTGCCCGAGATGGGGGCCGTGTGGACGGACGAGGCGCGCTTCGCGGCCATGCTGCGCGTCGAGCTTGCGGTCGCTCGCGCCCAGGCGCGCCGCGGCCTCGTGCCCGGCGACGCGTTGACGGCCCTCGAGTCGCGCGCCGTCGTGGACGTGGCACGCATCGCCGAGCTGGAGCGGACCACCGACCACGACGTCGTCGCCTTCGTCAGCCAGGTGGCCGAGAGCGTCGGGCCGGAGGGACGCTTCCTGCACCTGGGCCTCACGAGCAGCGACGTCGTGGACACCGCGCTCGCTCTCCAGTGCCGCGCCGCGGCGGACCGGCTGCTGGTCGACCTGGACGCCGCCATCGCCGCCGTCGCGCGCCGTGCCCGCGAGCACGCGGGCACGGCGATGATGGGCCGAACCCACTCGGTGCACGCGGAGCCGACCACGTTCGGGCTCAAGCTGGCCGGCTGGGCCTGGGAACTCGATCGCGGCCGATCGCGCCTGCGGGCCGCGGCCGACGACCTGGCCACGGGCAAGATCTCGGGCCCCGTGGGCACGTACAGCCACCTCGACCCCGACCTCGAGGAAGAGGTGCTCCATGAGCTGAGGCTGACGCCCGACCCGGCCAGCACGCAGGTCGTGGCACGCGACCGGCACGCCGCCTTCCTCGCCGCCATCGCGGTGACCGGCGGCTCGATCGAGCGTTTCGCGACGGAGATCCGCAACCTCCAGCACACCGAGATCGGCGAGGTCATGGAGCCTTTCCGGGCCGGCCAGAAGGGCAGCTCGGCGATGCCCCACAAGCGCAACCCGATCCTCTCCGAGCGCCTGGCCGGCCTCGCCCGCCTGCTGCGCGGCTATGCCGCGGCCGGCCTCGAGGACGAGGCGCTCTGGCACGAGCGGGACATCAGCCACTCCTCCGTGGAGCGCGTGGCGCTGCCCGATGCGACGATCCTCCTCGACTACATGCTGGTGAAGTTCACCGGGCTCGTCGACGAGCTCGTCGTGCGTGCCGACCGGATGGCCGAGAACGTCGAGCGCGGGCTCGGCCTGCATGCCTCGAGCCGGGTACTGCTCGCCCTCGTCGAGCAGGGCGGACTGTCCCGCGAGGAGGCCTACGCGATCGTCCAGCGCAACGCCCTGCGTGCTGCGGACGAGCGGCGACCGCTGGCCGATGTCCTGGCCCTCGACGCGGAGCTGACGGCGGCGATCTCCATGCACACGCTCGCCGCCTGCTTCGACGACGCACACCTGCTGCGCAACGTGCCCGCCGTCATCGCCCGGCTCGACCGGCTCGTGCCCGTCGACGAGAAGGAGGGCGCCCGTGCCGATGGCTGAGGGTTTCGTCCGCTCCGGGAAGGTGCGCGACCTGTACCGGGTCGATGCCGGCCGCCTACTGCTCGTGGCCAGCGACCGGCTTTCGGCGTTCGACGTCGTGCTGCCCACGGCGATCCCCGACAAGGGCCGCGTCCTGACCGGCCTGTCGCGCTTCTGGTTCGCCCTGACGGGCGGCATCGTCTCCAACCACCTGCTCGGGGTGGACCCGACGACGTTTCCGCCGGCCTTCGCCGCCGGGGCCGCCGAGCTGCGCGGCCGCTCCATGATCTGCCGCCCGGCGCGCGTCCTGCCGGTGGAGGTCATCGTGCGTGGCTACATCTCGGGCAGCGGCTGGAAGGACTACCTGCGCAGCGGCGCCGTCTGCGGCATCCCGCTGCCGCCGGGGCTGCGCGAGAGCGAGCGCTTCCCCGAGCCGCTCTTCACGCCCTCCACGAAGGCCGAGCTGGGCGCCCACGACGAGAACATCGGCTTCGACGACGTCGTGCGCCTGATCGGCGCCGAGCTCGCCGAGCGCGTCCAGGAGACGGCCCTCGCGCTCTACCGCTTTGGCGCCGCGCGGGCCGAGGCGGCCGGCATCATCCTGGCCGACACGAAGTTCGAGTTCGGCCTCGACGAGGCGAGCGGCGAGCTGCTCCTCATCGACGAGGTGCTGACGCCCGACTCGAGCCGCTTCTGGGACGCGGCGGCATACGCCCCGGGTGGCCCGCAGCCCTCCTACGACAAGCAGTTCGTGCGCGACTGGCTCGAGGGCATCGGCTGGGCCAAGACGCCGCCGGGACCCGAGCTGCCGGCCGAGGTCGTGGCCGGGACGCGCGGCCGCTACGTGGAGGCCTTCGAGCGCATCACCGGCGCGAGCTTCGCGCGCTACCTCGCCGACGACGTGGTGGCAACGGTGGAGGAGCCGATCGCCCGATGACCGCCTACCGCTTCGCCGTCGCCGTCATGCCCAAGGAGGGCATCCTCGATCCCCAGGGGCGCGCGGTCGAGCAGTCGCTGCCCCATCTCCACGTGGCGGACGTCTCCGGCGTCCGCGTCGGCCGGCGGGTCGAGCTGACCGTGGAGGCGCCCGACCCGCTGGCGGCTCGGGCCACCGTGGAGCGGCTCGCCGGGGAGGTCTTCTCGAACCCGATCATCGAGGCCTGGACGATCGAGGCGCTGGCGCCGGAAGGCCGGCCATGAGGGTCGGCGTGGTCGTCTTCCCGGGCTCGAACTGCGATCGCGACGCGCTGCACGCCGCCCGTCTCGCCGGGGCCGAGAGCGAGCTGCTGTGGCATGAGACACCCGACCTGGGTGGCGCCGACCTGGTGGTGCTACCGGGCGGCTTCGCCTACGGCGACTACCTGCGCGCCGGCGTGCTGGCCCGCTTCAGCCCGATCATGGGCGCCGTGCGCGACCACGCCGCGCGGGGCGGTCTCGTGCTCGGCATCTGCAACGGCTTCCAGGTCCTCGCCGAGGCCGGGCTCGTACCCGGTGCGCTCTTGCGCAACGCCTCGCTCCGCTTCGAGCATCGCTGGGTGCGGCTCTCGGTGGAGCGGCGCGACACCCCCTTCACGAGCGCCATCCCGGCCGGGCGGGAGCTGCGCCTGCCCGTCGCCCACGGCGAAGGCAACTACTTCCTGCCCGACCATGAGCTCGACGTCCTGGAGGCGCGCGACCGAGTCCTCTTCCGCTACGCGCCGCCGGAGGGTAACCCCAACGGCTCGGCGCGGGACATCGCCGGGGTCCTGGACGCCGGCGGCCGCGTGTGCGGCCTGATGCCCCACCCCGAGCGCGCCGCGGAAGCGATCCTCGGCTCCGACGACGGCCTGCTCGTCTTTCGCTCGCTCGTGGAGAGCGCGGCCGCCGCCACCTCCGCCCGCGCCGCGGCCGTCGTGGCCTGATGACCATCGCCACCCCGGCCGGGCCGCTGCACCGGGCGCTCGGGCTGACCGACGCCGAGCTGGCGGCGATCCACGAGCGCCTCGGTCGGGATCCCAACGACCTCGAGCTGGCGATGTTCAGCGTGATGTGGAGTGAGCACTGCTCCTACAAGAGCTCGAAGCCGCTGCTGGGCACGTTGCCCACGACGGGCGAGGACGTCGTCGCCGGCCCGGGCGAGAATGCCGGCGTCATCGCCATCGGTGACGGCCTGGCGGTGGCCTTCAAGCTCGAATCGCACAACCATCCCAGCGCGGTGGAGCCCTACCAGGGCGCCGCTACCGGGGTCGGCGGCATCCTGCGCGACATCTTCACCATGGGCGCGCGCCCGATCGCCGTGCTCGACGCCCTGAAGTTCGGCGACCCGTCGGCGCCTCGGACGCGCCATCTCGTGCGCGGCGTCGTGCGCGGCGTTGGCGGCTACGGCAACTGCGTGGGCGTGCCCACCGTGGGCGGGGAGCTCGTCTTCGATGCCTCGTACGCGGAGAACCCGCTGGTCAACGTGATGGCCATCGGCCTGCTGGAGGAGCGCCACCTGACCCGCGCGGCCGCCCCGGGACCCGGCAACCTGGCCGTCCTCTACGGCTCGACCACCGGCCGCGACGGCATCGGCGGCGCGAGCGTCCTGGCCAGCGCCAGCTTCGACGAGGCAAGCGCGGCGAAGCGCCCCACGGTCCAGGTCGGCGACCCGTTCGCCGAGAAGCTGCTCATCGAGGCCAGCCTGGAGCTCATCGGGGGCGGCCTGGTCGAGGGCCTCCAGGACCTCGGGGCGGCGGGCATCACCTGCGCCGTCTCGGAGACGGCCGACCGGGCCGGCACGGGCATCGTCGTCGACCTCGACGCCGTGCCGCGACGCGAGACCGGCATGGCCCCCTTCGAGGTCATGATCAGCGAGAGCCAGGAACGGATGCTCGCCATCGTCCGCCCGGAACGGCTCGCTGCGGTCCTCGAGGTCTGTGGCCGTTGGGCGATACCGGCCGCGGTGATCGGCCGGGTCACGGACGACGGCCTCATCCGGGTCGTGAGCGGTGAAGAGGAGCTGGCGCGCATCCCGGCGGCGGCGCTCACGAGCGAGGCCATCGTCCACCACCGTCTCTCGTCGCCGCCGGCGCGCACCCGCTCGGCGCCCGCGCCGGGCGCGCCCGAGGAACCGGGCGACGGTCTCCCGGAGCGCGGTATGGACCCGGGCGCGGTCCTGATCGCGCTCATCGGCAGCGCCAACCTCGGCTCACGCGCCTGGGTCACCACCCAGTACGACGAGACGGTCGGCAGCGACACCGTCGAGGCCGGCGAGCGCAGTGCCGCGGTGCTGCGCATCAAGGGCACGACGAAGGCGCTCGTGGCCGCCACCGATGCGCAGGCGCAGGTCGCCGTCCACGACCCGTACCTCGGCGCGGCACTGGCCGTCGCCGAGTGTGCCCGGAACGTGGCCGTCACGGGCGCCCGGCCGCTGGGCGTGACGAACTGCCTGAACTTCGGCAACCCGGAGCGGCCGGAGGCCTTCTGGCGCTTCGCCGAGTCGGTGCGCGGGCTCGGCGATGCCTGTCGCGCGCTGGGCCTGCCGGTCACCGGTGGCAACGTCAGCTTCTACAACGAGTCGCCCGTGGGCGCCATCGCGCCGACGGCGCAGATCGGCGTGGTGGGCCTGCTCGACGACATCGGCCTGCGCGTCGGCCCGGCCTTCCGCGCTGCCGGCGACCTGGCGGTCCTCGTCGGCGAGGCCGGTCCGGGACTGGCCGGATCGGCCTATGCCGCCCTGGCCGGCCTTGCCTCCGACGACCGGCCGCCGTCGCTCGACCTCGGACGGGAGGCGGCGCTGCAGCGATTCCTCGTGACCGCAGCGCGCGAGCGCCTGCTCGCCTCCGCCCAGGACGTCTCGGGCGGCGGGCTGGCGGTCGCCGCCGCGGAGTGCGCGGCGTGGTCCGGTCTCGGCGCCCGGCTGCAGCTGCGCGTCGGGATGGCGCCCGCGGTGGACCTCTTCGGCGAGAGCCCCAGCCGCGTGCTGGTCACCGCTGCGCCCGACGACTGGGAGCGCCTGGCGGGCCTCGCCGCGGCGCATGGCCTGCCGGTCCGCCGCCTGGGCACGGTGGGCGGCGACCGCCTCGTGATCGAGCTCGTGGGCGACGGCGCGACCGGTGCGGCCGAGGGCCGCGGCGCCGGCGTGGCCGACGCCGTGGACGTCGCGGTCGCAGACCTCCACCACGCCTGGCGGTATGCCCTGCCGCGGGCGCTCGGCGAGGACGCCGACGCGGCCCCGCTCGCCGTCGAGGAGCGCTGAGCGATGTGCGGCATCGTCGGCGTGCACGCTCCCGGCCAGGAGGCGGCTGGGCTCGCCTCGCTCGCGCTGTTCGCCCTGCAGCATCGGGGCCAGGAGTCGGCCGGGGTGGCCGTCAGCGACGGCGAGGGCGTGATGGTCTACAAGGACCTGGGCATGGTCGCCCAGGTGCTCGATGAGCGGCGCCTGCCCTCGCTGCGTGGCCACCTGGCGATCGCCCACTGCCGCTACTCGACGACCGGTTCCACGCTCTGGGAGAACAGCCAGCCGTCGTACCGCCTGGGGCCGCGGCGGGCGGTCGCGGTGGGTCACAACGGCAACCTCGTCAACACGCGCCAGCTGCTCGAGCGGCTGCGCGGCGGCAAGCGCCGCATGAGCGGCACGAGCGACACCGAGTTGCTCACCGCGCTCCTTTCCGATGAACCGGCCGACGACCTCGTGGACGCGCTCGGGCGGGTCCTGCCGGGCATCTCGGGCGCCTTCTCGCTGGTGGTCATGGACGAGCAGCGGGTCGTCGGCGTGCGCGACCCGCACGGCTTCCGGCCGCTCGTCCTTGGCCGGCTGCCCGGCGAGCCCGAGGGCTGGGTGCTGGCCTCGGAGACGGCCGCCCTCGACATCCTCGGCGCCGACGTCGTGCGCGAGGTCGAGCCGGGCGAGATGGTCGTGCTCGGCGAACCCGGCGGCCCGCGCTCGGTCCGCTACGCCGAGGGGCGCGAGCACCTGTGCGTGTTCGAGCTGATCTACTTCGCCCGCCCGGACTCGTACATGCTCGGCCGCAGCCTCTACGAGGCGCGGCGGCGGATGGGTGAGGAGCTCGCCCGCGAGGCACCCGTCGACGCGGACATGGTGATGCCGGTGCCCGATACCGGGGCGCCGGCAGCGGTCGGCTTCGCCGAGGCGAGCGGGCTGCCCTACCGCGAGGGCATGGTCAAGAATCGCTACGCCGGTCGCACCTTCATCCAGCCCTCGCAGGCGATGCGCCAGCGCGGGGTCAACGTCAAGCTCAGCCCGCTGCGCGAGCAGGTGCGCGGCCGGCGCCTGGTGGTGGTGGACGACTCGATCGTGCGCGGCACGACCACCAAGCAGATCGTGGCCCTCCTGCGGCGGGCCGGCGCGACGGAGGTCCATCTGCGCATCAGCGCCCCGCCCATCTTCCATCCCTGCTTCTACGGCATCGACACGCAGGTCGAGACCGAGCTGATCGCGGCCCGCATGGACCTCGAGGGCATCCGCGACTACCTGGGCGCCGATTCGCTCGCCTACCTGTCCATCGGTGGCGTGCTCGACGCGCTGCAGCTGCCGCGGGACCGGTTCTGCTTCGCCTGCTTCGACGGCGTCTACCCGGTGCCGGTCCCGTACGACGTCGCCTCGCACAAGTTCGTGCTCGAGGACGACCCCGTGGTCGCGTCCGCGGTGACCGTCCCGTGAGTGCGGCTCGATCGGCATACCGCCGCTCCGGCGTGGACGTGGACGCCGGAGACCGGGCCGTCGATCTGATGCGCGAGCGCGTGGGCCGCACGCACGGCGCGGCGGAGGTGCTGATCGGCCTGGGCGGGTTCGCGGCAGCGGTCGCGCTGCCCGCCGGCCTGCGCTCGCCGGTCCTCGTGAGCGCCACCGACGGCGTGGGCACGAAGACGGCCATCGCGGCCGCCATGCGGCGCTATGACACGATCGGCCGGGACCTCGTGGCGATGTGCGCCGACGACGTCGTCTGCCAGGGCGCGCGGCCGCTCTTCTTCCTCGACTACGTCGCGGTGGGACGGGTCGATCCGGCAGACGTGGCCGAGCTCGTCGGCGGCGTGGCCGCCGGCTGCGAACTGGCCGGCTGTGCGCTTGTCGGTGGCGAGACCGCCGAGCATCCCAGCCTGATGCGGCCCGACGAGTTCGACCTGGCCGGCTTCTGCGTCGGCGTCGTGGAGCGCGACGAGCTCCTGGACGGCAGCGCCGCGCGCGCCGGCGACGCGCTCATCGGCATGGCCGCGTCGGGGCTGCACGCCAACGGCTACTCGCTCGTGCGCGCGCTCCTCGCCGACCACGACCTGGCACTCGACCGGCCCTACCTCGACGTGGTGGGTCGCGTGCTCGGCGAGGCCCAGGTGGCGCGTGTGGCGGCGGACGAGCCGGAGCACCTGCTGGCGACCCTGGGCGACGTGCTCCTGACGCCCACGCGCATCTACGCCCTCGATGCCCTTGCCCTGCGCGACGCGCTCGCCGCGGCGGGGACGCCGTTGCGCAGCCTGGCCCACGTCACCGGTGGCGGCCTGGCGGGCAACGTGCCGCGGGCGCTGCCGGCAGACAGCGGCGCGCGCGTGGACCCCGACGCCTGGCCGGTACCGTCGGTCATCCAGGTCGTCGATGCCCTGGCCGGGATCGATGGGCCGGAGGCACGAGCGACGCTGAACGGCGGGATCGGCATGGTCGCCGTGGTGCCGGCCGAGGCCGCCGATCTGGCCATCGCGACGCTCGCCGGGCGCGGCCTGCCGGCGTGGCGGATCGGCGAGGTCGTGCCGGCCGGCATCCTCCGGGGCGCCCGCTACGCCGAGACCGGCGCCGATGCCTGAGGTCCAGCGCGGCGGCCGCGTGGCGGTCGGGGTCTCGGGCGCCGGATCCAACCTGCGCGCGCTCGTCGGGGCGGCGCGGCGCGGCGAGGTCGGCGGCGCGGTCGTGCTCGTGTTCGCCGACCGCGACTGCCCCGCCCTGGCCTGGGCGGCGGAGGAGGGGATCGACACGGCGCTCCTGCCCGGCGCCGACGACGCGACGCTGGCGCAGACGCTGAGGGCGGTCGCGCCGGACGCGGTCGTCCTGGCGGGCTACATGCGCCTCGTCGGTCCGGCGGTCCTCGCCGCCTTTCCCGGCCGCATCCTCAACACGCACCCGTCGCTCCTGCCGGCCTTCCCGGGCGCGCACGCGGTACGCGATGCGCTCGAGCACGGCGTCGCGGTCACCGGCTGCACGGTCCACCTCGTGGACGAGACGCTCGACGGCGGCCCGATCGTGCTCCAGGAGGCGGCGCCGATCCTGCCCGGCGACGATGAGGCCGGGCTCCACGAACGGATCCGGGCCGTCGAGCACCGGTTGCTGCCGCGGGCCGTGGCGCTGCTCCTGGCGGGCGCCCTGGGGCTGTACGGCCGGCGGGTCACCGTCGACGCGACGCGGGCCGACGAGCGTCAGCCGGTCGCACGGCGGGCATTGCTCTCCGTCTCCGACAAGGCGGGGCTGCAGGACCTGGCGGCGGGCCTCGTGGGTCTCGGCTTCGAGATCGTCTCCACCGGTGGCACGGCGCGCGGGCTGCGCGAGGCCGGCCTGCCGGTCACCGACGTGGCCGCCGTGACCGGCTTCCCGGAGATGCTCGACGGGCGCGTCAAGACGCTCCACCCGCGCATCCACGGTGGCATCCTGGCCGACCGGCGGTTGCCGGCACACCGCGAGCAGCTCATCGCCGCGGGCATCGCTCCCTTCGAGCTGGTCGTGGTCAACCTGTACCCGTTCGCCGCCGCCGCGGCGCGGCCCGGGATCACCGCGGACGAGCTCATCGAGGAGATCGACATCGGCGGGCCGGCCATGGTCCGCGCGGCGGCGAAGAACCACGCCAGCGTCGCCGTGGTTACCGATCCCGCGGCGTACCCGGGCATCCTCGCGGAGCTGCGGGCCGTCGGCGCCCTCTCTTCCGAGACGCGCCGCTCGCTGGCCGTGGCCGCCTTCCGCCACACCGCGGCGTACGATGCCCGCATCGCCGCCGAGCTGCCCGGGCCCCTCGGCGTCGCCCCGACGGAGCCCTTCCCGGCTTGGCTCGACCTGGGCCTGGAGCGCGTCCTCGAGCTTCGCTATGGCGAGAACCCGCATCAGGCGGCGGCGCTCTACCGCTTTCCCGACGCGGATCCTGCGGCCGGTCCCTTCGCCCGCGGCGTCGATCAGCGGCAGGGCAAGGCGCTGAGCTACAACAACCTGCTCGACGCGGCCGCCGCGGCCGGGCTGGCGCGCGACCTGCGGGGCCCGGCCTGCGTCATCGTCAAGCACACCAACCCCTGCGGTGCGGCCGAGGCCCCCGACCCCCTCCGGGCCTGGGAGCTCGCCCTGGCGGGCGATCCGGTCAGCGCCTTCGGCGGCGTCGTGGCCCTCACCCGGCCGATCGACGCGACGCTCGCTGCCCGACTCACCTCGATCTTCCTGGAGGTCGTCATCGCCCCCGACCTGACGCTCGAGGCGGCGGCGATCCTGGCCACGAAGCCGAACCTGCGCGTGCTGGTGGACCCCCACCTGGGCACGTCGCCCGTCGCCGCGCGCGAGCTGCGCAGTGCCGGCGGCGGCGTCCTGGCCAGCGAGGCCGACGTGGCGGCGGACGACCCGGCCACCTGGCGTCCGGCCACCAGGCGGGTGCCATCCCCGGAGGAGCTGCGCGACCTCGACCTCGCCTGGCGGGTGGCGCGCCACGTGAAGTCGAACGCCATCGTGCTCGCGCGGGACGGAGCCGTGGTCGGCGTGGGCGCGGGCCAGATGAGCCGCGTGGACAGCGCCCGGTTGGCCGTCGCGAAAGCCGGTCCGGAGCGCGCGACGGGCGCCGCCTGCGCCTCGGACGCGTTCTTCCCCTTCCCCGACGCGGCCGAGGTCTGCCTGGCCGCCGGGGTGCGTGCGTTCGTCCAGCCGGGTGGCTCGCAGCGGGACGCCGAGGTGGTGGCGGCGGTCGAATCGGCAGGCGCGACGATGGTCCTAACGGCCCTACGCCACTTCCGCCACTGAGGTCTATCCTGCGCAGGTAGACCCAGCGCAGCCTGCGAGGACGCCGATGATGGACGACAAGACCACGATCCCCCAGACCCCTGCAGAGCCGGCCACGGAGAACCCCGGCGCCGAACGTGCCCCGGGCGGCGAGAGCTGGGCCGCACAGCTCCAACGCATGATCGACGACATCAGCCGCCAGGCGGCGCCGGTCGTCCGCGAGGTCGCCGCCAAGGCCGCCGAGCTGGCCGCGGTGGCCGGCGAGAAGGCCGGCCCGCTGGCGCAGAAGGCGGCCGTGAAGACCCAGGAATTCGGCGCCCTGGTCGCCGTGAAGGGCAAGGAGATGGCGGCCGACCTGCGCCGGGCCACCGGCGAGGCTGAGCACGATGGCAACGGAGCGGCGCCGGCCGCAGTCGCCCCCGAGGCGCCCGCCGAGGCCGAGGCGCCGACGGAGGAGAACGGCGCCTGAACGAACGCACAGCGGCCGACCTGAACGCCGAACGACCGGACCTCGCGGTCCGGTCGTTTCCTGTCTTGCGCCGAGTGCACCCGGCGGCGGTCAGTCCTGGTGCTGCTTGTTGGGGCGGGCTTCCTTCTGGCGAGCCCTTTCACGAGCCGCCCGTTCGATCTCCGCCGACCGATCACGCGACATCTGCCGGGCGATGATCGGGTCGAGCAGGTAGCCGTGGCCCTCCACGTCCTCCGCGTCGTCCGCCGGCTTCTCCGGTCGCTTCGTGCTCATCGATCGTCTCCTTCGGTCCTCATCCTGCCGGCCGCGCCGTCGGCTCCGACCGGTGCCTGAAGATTGCCTCTGATGTGGGCGTGAATCAACGGTCATTCCGACCCGCCGCGTGTCAAACACGCGACACCGGCCGCCGTCGTGCGCGATGATGGCGGCCAGAACGCACGGGAGGGCCGGCATGACGGACGAGGGCTTCGCGGTCGAGCGGCTGCGCGCCTGTGCGCTCTTCGCGCGCGCCGACGGGGCGGTCCTCGGCGAGGTCGCCCGCGCCCTGCGTCGGCGGCGCTTCCGGCGCAACGAGGTCATCTTCCACCAGGGCGATCCGGGCGACTCGCTGCACATCATCGCCAGCGGCGCCGTGAAGATCGTGCTGCCCTCGGCTGAGGGCGACGAGGCCATCATCGCCACGCTCCGTGCGGGCGACTTCTTCGGCGAGCTGGCGCTGCTTGACGGCGCGCCGCACTCGGCCACCGCGACCGCCCTCGAGCCGACCGAGACGCTGGTCCTGCCGCGCTCGACCTTCCAGGAGCTGCTCGACCGCGACACGCTCCTGCGCGACGCGTTGCTGGCCGGCCTGGTGGCCGAGCTGCGCCGCCTCACTGGCCACGTCGAGGAGCTGCACTTCCTCGACCTCGCCGGACGGTTGGCCATGCGGCTGACGCGGCTGGCCCTGGAGCAGGCTCCCGGCGCCCGCGGCGAGGTGCGCCTCGACTGGCCGTACACGCAGTCGGACCTCGCCGCGATGATCGGCGGCACGCGGCAGAGCGTGAACAAGCTGCTCAGCGGGCTCGTCGACGAGGGCCTCATCAGCATCGAACGGGACACGCTTGTGGTGGTGGACGTCGATCGCCTCACCCGCCGCGCGGAGCGCTGAGCCATGACCACGCCGACTCCCGACCCGGCCGAGCTGCAGGTCCTGCGCGCGGCTGCGCGGCGGGCGAGCATCGCGCGCCGGCTCCAGGGCGATCCGGAGACCGCCCTGCTCCAGTCGATCGTGGATGCCACGGTCACACTCTTCGACGCCGAGGCGGCCTCCATCGCCATCTTCGAGCGCGATCCGGACCGCCTCGAGTTCCGCGTCGCGGCCGGCGAGCAGGGCGCTGGGGCCATCGGCCTGTCCGTGCCGCCCAGCAAGGGCATCGCCGGCTTCGTCTTCTCCACCGGCCAGCCGCTCGCCCTCTCCGACGTCACGAGCGATCCCCGTTTCGATCGCAAGACCGCGGAGCGGACGGGCTACGTGCCCCGTTCCATCGCGGCCGTGCCGCTCGTCGAAGAGCACGGGCGGGGCACCGTCGGCGTGCTGCAGCTCCTCGACAAGCGCAGCTCCCCGACGTTCTCGCTGCGCGACATGGAGCTGCTCGGGGTCTTCGCCGCACAGGCCGCGGCGGCCATCCATGCCACGCGCATCCAGCGCGACCTCGACGAGCTGCTCCACCAGGCGCTCGGTCGCCTCGCCGGCGACGAGCTCGACGCCGGGGCCATCGAGGCCATCGTCTCCGCGGCGACCGACGGGCTCGACCCGGACCAGGAGAGCCCCTTCT
>Ga0209521_10000718_pt1 | contig 26170 bp, 46 predicted proteins | sample Rifsed19ft4_FD_184016 | JGI IMG/M metagenome (GOLD analysis project Ga0209521, IMG submission 184016) | Soil microbial communities from Rifle, Colorado, USA - sediment 19ft 4 (version 2) | ecosystem: Environmental > Terrestrial > Deep subsurface > Rock core/Sediment | place: Rifle, Colorado...
TCATACAAATGATTGAATTTAAAGCTGAACCCTGTGTAATCATCGTCAAGCTGGATGAAGTATCTGTAACCTCTCTTTTCAGCTATATCGTAGGTCGCATTCCGGGCGTGGGTAATGGTCTTGCGATTATTGAAATTATCCATTTCATCTATCAAATCAGCGTAGGCCTTTTTATCAAAGATCTCGACTTGATCCCCGTACTTTTTTAAATACAGATCTTTCTGGCTGTCCTCATTATCGATCAGATAAATGATTTCCCCTTCGTAACCGCACTTTCTCAGAGCCTTCACAGTACTGATATTTTCAGCTCTGCCGTGAGTCAAAATCATGACCAGAATTTTATTCTCCGTTTTCTTCATAATACTGCTTTGCTATGCTTTCTGTCAACTGAATAAAACCCTTATCAATAGCTCTGTTAAAATCAATAATTACGAGAGCATTGTCTTCTATCAACTCCTGAACCTCTTTTTCCTCTTGGGCGTAGAATTCAGCTATTTTCTCGAAGTTCAAAACCGTAAACCTCATGGCCGCTATTTTCAAAAATTCCTTTAAATCCAGGCTTACGTTTGATTTCTCAATCCTTTCTAAAATCTCTTTGGTTTTACTGTAATCGTACAGCTCAGAGATTTTTGGTTTTTCTCCAGTCACCAAATAGAGCGGAGCTTCAACGTTTCTTGAATACGCTTCTTCCTGTTCTGCCAGGTCATTTCCAAAATCCAAGCCCCAATCTTTTAGGCTTTCCATTTCAAACCCCTCGAGTAAATCAATGTCCCATTCACCCGACTGAACGTTATCTCGAATCATGAACTCTTTTTCCTGCTCTGGAGTCAATTCATCGGCAAAGTAAAAAGGGACTTTTTTAAATCCAGCTTCGACACAAGCTTTAAACCTTTGATTTCCCCCGATAATTACAAAATCTCTGTTCAGCACTATTGGCCGGATTTTCAGCATCTCAGGGAAATTTTTAACCGATTCGACAAGCCTTTTAAACTTGTCATCTTTTATTACTCTTGGGTTGTCTTTATTCAAGACCACCTTTGAAACTTCAATTTCTGTTACTGTCATAAGTCTTCGCTTTTTATAAAGTTTTTAGGTTTACTGCCCCAGATGTGATTCGACAAGTGAGCCGAAAACATCATGCTTGGGAAATTATTTTTGCTGTCGAAAAGCTTCATTTTTTCATCTCTCTTTGGGGCCATGAAACCGTTATAAGGATAAAAAAACCTAATAGGACAATGTGTCACGTCTTTTCTGCCAAACAGGAATTTTGAGATAAAAGCTGGGCCGGTTCTTACCGAGGCCGCCTTTCCTTCATTCTCCCAATAGTATTTCGGCAAAGCATCCAAAACAGCTTTTATTGCTTCATGTCCTTTCGGAGATCCAATGACAGCCGACTCAAAAGATACCTGAGATCTTTTCCCGAGGAATGGCTGGTTTTCTTTTACCAGTGGCTCGAAAGATTTCAAGGGCATATTATCAGTATCAATGTAAACGCCTCCGATTTGATACACAGCTAAAAGCCTTAACACGTCACTGAGTGCAGCGCAGTTTCCATTCTCAATAACGTCCAGAATAACCGGTTTCAATTCCTCTGAAATATCCAGATCCTTTGGGCTCCTGATTGTGACAAAATCCCAGCCCTCATGGATCTGCTTGAATTCATTCCACCACTTTTCGAAAAGCTCAGGGATTTCGTCTGGCCCGATCCAAACTCTAATAAATCTCTTTGGTATCATTTTTTTTCAGTAAATAATCAATGGCCTCGACTGGATCCAAGCCCCGAAAGAATAATTCCCGTTTAGCTCTTTTCCCTACTTTTTTTGAGTCCGTGTAAAACAAAGCATTTTTGAACTGCTTTTTCCAGATCTTAAATTTGGCCCGAATCGCTTTCGCTTCATCCCTGAGCTCTTTATCTATGAGTATTTCAGTGGCCGTTCCTCTCAGTATAGACTTGACCTCGAGTAGTTCTTTATACCGATTCAACATCCTGCTTTTTGGTTAATTTTTCAATCAGTACCGGATTAATCACATACTTAATTTTCGGGTTTCCTTCCGAGTCCTTCCATTTCTCGACCTCAAATTCACCCTCGACCAAAACATGATCGCTTTTCCTCAGGATCTTTTCGGTAACATCTGCCAGCTTTCCCCAAGCCTCGACCCGAAACCATGTTGTTTTTTCGACCAATTCGCCAGATCGATCCTTGTGTTTTTTACTGACCGCCACATCAAACCGAGCCACTTTTAATTCGTTAGCCAGAATTTTGATTATGGGATCAGCTCCAAGGAAACCGCTAATAATTGTTTTGTTCATCGTAGTACTGTCTTTTTAATTCGTCTCTCTTTTCGATAAACTTATCGAATCTTTCCTGTTTCTCGTGTTCCTCAGGTAACATGAGCATGATATTCTCGCTCCGGTATTTAAAAGCAGGATAAGCACCTTTCGAAAGTACATGAGCAAACTGCCAGTGCCACTGAGGATGCCCCTGCCATAAAAGGGGTTTTCCACTTACTTCGGAGATATGGGGCCTGCTCTCCCATATCTCCAAAAATAAAGGTGTTAGGCTTTTACTCCGTCCCGACATAATCGAAAATCTCAGGGTTCGCCACCTTGTTTTCGTAGACGAATGCGTAAACCTCAGCTTCAATATCGTCCACTAAATTAGAAAGCTGTTCCTCGAAGCCTCTGCTCTCAGCACTTAAAAGAATTCTCGGGGTGTTCATCGCAACTTTCTGGTTGTTATCCACGGTAAAAGTTGAGGTTATCACAACGCCTCGTTTATTTTCTTCTCCAGACACCGAGAAACCAGTCACATTGACCCGAGCGACCATGGTTTCAAAATAGTCATCAATAATCGCTTTTTGGGCCTTATCCGCCTTGAATTGATCTTTTGAAACGATCGTTTTTACAATGGAATAACAAAATACCTGGGCGACCATTTCCCTGAGCTGTCTCAGTCTATCCGTGAGATCCGGATGGGGTTCTTTACTGGAGGTAATGTCCTGACCGCTTCGATAGCTTTCAGCTCCGATAACTTCTTCCACTTGGAATTTTACGGCCATTCCACCGCCTGAAATAAGCTTCACTTTTTCGAGCTTGAATTTCTCTTTACTTGGATTTTTCATGTGATTTTGATTTACTGTTTAACTTATAATTGAATTCCTTTTTTCTCCGCTTCTTCTTCAATCTCCAGTACCACCTTGTCAACCGCTTTTTCAAATTCCTTTGAGGTCACTAAAGCTGTTGTGGATTTGGTTGCGAAGTACTGTTTCTGCTGTGCCCTCATTTCCTTAACCAAGCGATAAAGAACAATGAAAGGACTTGATTTTTTTGATTCTGTTTCTGCCATGATTTCCGTTTTTTTAATCCTCTATGTATGTATCAAATTCTACTGAAGCAATCATTTTGACATGTTTAATCAGTGCGTTGAATTCCTCCTGATCCAGGCTCTCTATGCTTCTGGGATTTCCAAGCTCATCAACTCTAAAAGGCGACCAGCTTATTAATCGATTCGTGATTATCTCTACGCTGGCATGCTCCCCGAACTCAGATTTAAAGATTTTCTGAAACTCTACGCATATCACTTTTTGCCAGTAAATTTTGGTAGAAACGCTCGATTTCGGGTTTTCTTTTTCAAAACTTATCATTATGTCAGAATTCGCAACGCTCCGTAGCGCCTCGTTAAAACGCCTTAAATCAAAGATTTTTAATCTCCCGTTTTCGTCCACTTTTGCCCTGAATGATTCAGTCATATTAATTCCAGTCAGATGAAAGGTTGTTTATTATCCGATTCAGCTCTTTAGCTCTGTCTTGCCATTTCTCACGTTTTTCGATTTCAGTTACTCTACCGTGTCCAATGAAATCCCGGGAACCTAATGCCAAGGCCCGATTACGCTCTTTCTCCAGAGCATCCAAGACTAAATCAAATTGATTTTCGTCTAGCAATTCTCGCAGGGTCGAACTCATTTTTTAAATTCAGTTTGATTTCCGTCCTCATTTCCTCTCGGGATTTTAATTTCCTCATGAGGCCCACAAAACAAACTATTCGCCAAAGCATCCAAGCGACAATTTGGGATATCGCATCGCCTTTTTTTACTGGCTCTCATAAGTATTTGAATTTATAGTGCTGAATTATCCTTTCCATTTCCTCTGAATAGTAGGTTTCAAAATCAACCCCTTTTTCCTCTGAAACCAGATAAAGCACTTTTCTAAGCCTCTCGGAAAAAGTTAATTCATCGTCCTGAACCCCGATTCGCTTATTAGCAATAATGGCCAGCACTTTGGCCCTGTACTCGTCAGGGTTAAACGCCAGCCATCCTTCGCCCATGATTAATTGATCAACCTCGATTTGAGGGATTTCGTCTTTTATAGAAAAGACCAGATTTTGTTTTGTTTTCATTCGAGTAATCTTCTCGAATTTTGCCTTCGTTAATATCATGTTGATTTCCGTTAATACTCAAAACTATAAAATTTAATTGTATTTCACACGCCTGTTAGTCATACATTCCGACCACTTCATTTTAATTACTTTATATCCGTCAGCCTCTTGACTTGCCTCTTGTAGGCTTTCAGCGAATTTATAAGACCTCTCTGATACCTCAGGCAAATGAATAAAGGTAATCTCAGGATCCCGAGGATCTTTCCCTTTGAGCTCATCTTCCATCTGGGCCATGAGTATCCCGTCCTGCTGTCCTGAAAGATCGTAAAACTCCAGAATAACGCCTTTGACTTCCACAAACATTGTGGGCGCAGAAACCGAGATTTCTGTCACTTTACTTGGGTTTTTCTTACTCTGGCCGTATGCATCCTGCACAAATAGCAAGCCTGCAAAAATTAGAATTAATCCGATAAATTTTTTCATGTCTTTTTTCTTTTTCTGATTCGATTTTCTTTAGTCACTAATTTATTTTTTTTTCTCTTACTCTCTGTAATATCCTTGGATTGTTTTACTCCAGCTCTCACGGCTTTAATCCTTTTTTTTGGTTGTGACTCCAGCCATTTCGGCCATTCAACCGACTCCTGATATTTTCTATAATCGGCCAAATGATCCTGAGCCCTTGCTTCCGGCATAAACAGAACCCAAAGCAAAGCGACCGTCATTACTGCACAGAAAATTTTCAGATATTTTCTCTCTCTCTCTGTCATGCTAAAATAGATTTGTCTGTTTCAAATTTTTATCACTTACTAACGGGTCACTCTCTCTCAGTAACTTCAAACCGCAAGCCAAAATACAAACTGAATCTCCGGCATATTTCAGGACTTTCGTTTTATCTGCATACCTCTTTGCAAATTCAAAATACTTCGTTTTACGCTGTGCTTTTTCCATTCCTTTAAACCTCAAATTCAGTCTTGATTGCCAGGTCACAGGCGCCAACTCAACGAATGTAAATTCCATCATTTGCAAAACCGTGTGAAGCTCTTTTAACTGCCCCAGCATTTTTATAATGGCATATTTTCTGGCTGAATCTTCGCCAACAAAAGCAGATACTTTCTCGATAAAAATTAATGTTTCCTCAGGATCAAACCTCGTGAAAAATGTTTTCAGATCCTTAGCAGTTGCCGGCATCTTGAATACGTCCAAGCTCCCGTTTTGAGCGACTGCTATCGCTCCGCTTTTTCCTCCGTCAATACCTATTACCGTTTTTCCTTTCATGGCTTTATTCCGTTTTTAAATCCCTTATTTGACGGGTAATTAATACATGTTTCACAAAGTCTATTGCATTTTTTATCGCCATGCTCCTGATTCAGGCACTTAAAATCTGCTTTTTCATTCAGTTTATTTCGAGCCGTAATCTCCCTCACTTTTTCATTTAACCGTCCTTCAAAATTTGAAGTAAAAAGGTTGTGAATCTGTACCGTGTATTCCCAGAAAGCGACCAGAGCTTCCGACTTGTCAATTATTCCCAGCTCTAAATCATTTAAAACTCCCTCACAGTAGGCTTGGCAGTCATCAATAGTTTTTATTTTTTGTGGATCCATTCCCGTTATTTTTTAAAGTTTATTTTCTGTTTAATAAATATTCACCCCACTGAGAAACCATCGCCTGAGCGAACCCTTCAAAGGTTTTCGACCGGATCTTTCCCCGATTAATACTTTCAGGCAAATTATACCAGCTTGGAATTTTTTTCCCTGACTTAGTGATATGAGAACTGCCTTTGTCCAAAGCTTCACCAAATAACGGAGCGTTTCCCAGATTTGTAGCTGTCAATTTTGGTAAATTTTTAAGCCATAAACAGGTTCGTTTCTTTGCGCTGTCTCCAAAATCGTAGGGATTTATTATCTGGTCGGGCTTTCTGAATTTACTACTCATTACCCCGACAGGGTTTTCAATAGCGATATACGGGATCCTCGAATTTGCCAGCTTCAAAAAGAAATCAATCGAGTTTTTTTGTCTACCGTCCTTAATTTTTTCCTCGAAGTGTTTAGCTCCAGATACGGCCAAATCTGTGCAGGGCGGAAAACCGATCATCAAATCCCACTCAATCAATTTTGAAACTTTACAGCATCCATATTTCCCAGCTCCATGCTCGAAAAGATTTCCGCACTTGCATTTATACATTCCGTCCAGAATCTCCAGTACGTCCCCCTGATAATGCCATTCCTCAGAGCCTCCGGAACAGGGTAAAATATCACATGAGTAAGCAATAAAACCAGACCTTCGAAAGAGCTTCGTTACGGTCTGGCTTTCTTCACAGGCTACTAAAATTTTGAGATCCTTTTTCAAAGCTCCAGGCTATTTGACTTAATGTTCTCAAAAGCTTCAAAAATCAAAGATCTGCTTTTAACCCTTTCAGCTTCAACCGAAACAGCCTCATGATAATTTCCTTTTTCAAACTCCTGTCTGATTTCAAAGATTTCTGACTTTTTCACCTTGTCACCCAAAGCAATATTCTGCATGGCTTTTCGATATTCACTCTCGCTTGGCTCTCTATCTACCGCCAGACCTTTTTTAACCAGCCACCTTGCCACGAACGATTCATAGACTAGGTTTATTAAGCCATCTTCGAGAAACCGCTTGTAAGCCTCTCGAATCACGTCTACAAAAGCCTCGATATTTCGATTTTTTTCTTCTTCGGTCAATTCCCTAACCTCTGAGGACTCCAACCGATAAACCTTACCCCAAACCTTGCCCCGATATTTTTTATAAGCGTTCAGGATCTTTGTGATAAACTCAATCGAAAACGACTGGTAGTGATTTTTATCTGGATTTCCTTCTCGGTCTTTTGGTAGGTACTCGTCCAGATTTCCAACCAAAGCAAGTTCGAAAGCAGTCCTGACCTCGTCAATAGTCAGCTCTGAGTAGTATTTTTTAATGATGTGGTAAAATCTAACCACCTCGGATTCGTCAATACTCCGAATCGAAAAGTCTTTTGAAATTCCCTTTGCCAGAATTCCAAGCTTAAAAACCAAACCGCTTTCTCGACCGTCTACAATCAGTCTATCCGGAAGACTTGCGATAGTTTCTCCAGATCCGATTTTTGCAATCTGGAATTCTGACGAGCTCAATCCGTTCCTGACTATTTCTTTTTCCAGCAAGCTCGATTTCTGCTTGTAAATCTGGATCCCGTTTACCTGTTTTTCAATGTTCATTGGCTCATTTTTAAATATTCCATGTACGGGTCGTCTTGAGTCACCGTTTTCAATTTCAGTTTCTTTTTCTCGAGATCGCTTCGCATAAATTGTCTTGCGGTTGCGATCCAACCGTTAGCCGTTCGCTTTTGCGATTTACTCTCACTCCAGTCATTCACAGCATGAAAATAATAATTTAAATCTACATTCTGAAAATCAGAGCTTTCGAACTTTTTTTCAAAGTTTTCAAACTTCCCGTAATGACAATTTTTAAACAGGACTTTCGAGTTCGTATTCTCCAGCTCAGGGAAAAGCGAAGCCGTGGGCTGAGCTATATCTTTTATAATAGTATTATCTATAATAGTATTATTGGGTAAAGAATTTTTACCGCCCCCCGGTAAAGAATTTTTACCGCCCGGTAAAGAATTTTTACCGCCCCCCCCCTGATTTTCCAAGTTTACTACCGGTAAAGAATCTTTACCGCCCCCCCTAAAATCCAGGCTCATAACCTCTTGAACTTTTACCAGATCAACCCGATATCGATTAAAAATAATATTGGTTCTGGTCTTGCTTTCCTTAATCAGTAATCCAGATACGCAAAGAATCTCCAAAGATTTCATGACCGTGGGCTTTGAAACTCCAAGCCATTCCTGAAGGTATCGAAGAGATCCAGTGTACCAGCTCTCACCATCCTGTGAAAAACCGTAAATAATAGCAAATACGTCCCTGTCGTTTCCTCTTAATCCAAGTCTCGAAACCATCCATCCCGAAACCTGATAGTAATGTAAATCCTGCATTCTCTATATCATTCCGAGTATTGCATGACCCTCTTTTAGCCCGAAATTCGGGACTTCTTTTAAAACATAGGAAATAATCCTGAAAGTAGATCGGCCAGTATATTGCCCGTCTTTTACCTCGTCAAGTCTTAAAACATCACCGACTTGAAAATCTCGGTCATTGTTCCTTAACTCAAAATTTTTCTCTCTCTTAAATACAGCATCAAAATATTGGGCGTCTGTTTTCAGGGCATGGTATCCCTTGTGATCTCCGTTCTTCATAAACATTTTTTTGGTGGGTGAATTCGTAATTTATTAAACTTTTTGGGAGTAAAAAAAGGGCGAAACAAAGCTCCGCCCCTTTCTGATCAACTTACCCAATTAACCTATTCGATTCTGTGAATCTCCAGAGCCAAGGGCGAAATGCTTCTGGATCAATTCTAAATTCTTAACACTGTGATTTGGAACCAATGACAAAACAGGGTATCGGCTTTTTGAGCCAGGTTTATTTGATGTGTGCATTTTTACGTTCAAATCAAAAATAATCCCCTTAATATGCCCGTGATCCTCAATAATCTGATCAAATATTCCAGTAATCTCTGGGATTGAGCTGTTCACCCCTTTCGTATTTATCTCCCAATATCCCAAAACACCGTTTATTTTCGGGATCAATACTCGCATTTTTAAGTTAGAAACCCATTCAGTCTGCCACTTTTTTGCGAGTTTTTCAATCAATTCTGGGTGTTCAATAGTAGAATATTTCTCGTACCTGCCAGAGCTATCCGAAAACACTTCAAAGTTTATCCTATCACCAAAGGAAACGAGCTTTCCGTCTTTACTCCGAAGCTCCAGCCTTTCGTCACATACCAAAGCTGGATCGTCATCCAGAAACACGACCTGAATAGTCCTCGGGGCCTCTCCGTATTCAGCCGTAAAGTAGCTGCTATAAGCTCCAGTCGGAATGAAGTAATCGACACTAACCGGATACTGCTTGCCTCCTTTATCAATCATTTTTCCGCATTTAATTTTCCCCAAAAAAGGGAAATTCAGCCTCGGTGCTTTTTCAACTCTTTTGATTCTTCCGTTCATATCTCTATCAGGTTAATTTCTCTAATTACTGTTTCGTCAAAGTTGTGGAATTCTGCTATTTTTTTATCTGCAATGAACCTCCTGAACGAGTAATATTCATGCTTATACGATTTTTGATTTTCAAAATCTTTCAGCAGATCTGGACTTTCACTACAACTATGCTTGGTCAGGTCTTTGTAAGCTTTTTCGACAGCGCAATCGGTTTCCTCGTCTGTATATTCAGTCCCTTTAAAATGCGTTGCTTTTAACTCAAGCTTTATTTCTGCTTTCATGGCTCAATAAATTTTGAAATGTCTGTTGCTTTTTTGATGAGAGTTAATACTTGTTCATAACTTTCCGTTTCTCCATGCATTGCAAGAGTAGGCGCAATATTATCCAGCATTTCGAGTAATTCCTTAGCGTTTGAAATTAGCAGTGCGTTCGCAATAGCTCCTTCATGAGGTTTTCCAAGGTCTTTGCAAACATCACCGATAACCATGATAAACCCAGTGGCATAGTATGGAAATCTAACATCAACAAACCCGTTTGATTCCGGATTTATGTAAACCTCCCATTTACCTTTTGTTCCTTTAAAGCTGTCCATTTTCTGCCTCCTTTCTCATTTTGATAAGTGTAGAAAGATTCACGTTTACGAAGTTTCCAGATACGTCCTTTTTCTCCAGATCAATTTCACCCTCGCAGATCAATACCGATTTCTCTCTCTTTCTCAGTTCCAAGGCTCCCAACTTTAACAGGTGCGGCAACTTCAAAAGCGACTTGCTTCCACTCTGATCGGTAAAATTATAGGTCGGATTTTCACCCCTCCAGTCTTTAGGTGACCAGTTGTAAATTCTGTCAATTCCAATCTCTGGGAAATTCTCATTCCAGAGCAATCTGTAAGACTCTAGCTGGATCTCGTGAGCTTCAAAAAATCCTTTCCGGCCAGACTTAAAATCGATAATAGCAGTCACCACCGTTTCGGTTTTACTCTCTTTCGGTTCCCCTTTCCTTGGGCCTGATTTATAAACCTCTCCGAAATATCCTTTTTCCACTATTGTGAGTTCTGCCACCAAATCGATCGCTCCAGCTACTCCCATTTCTTCGCTAGCCAATACTATTTCAACCGATAAAGGTTTCACAGAGTAATCAATGCACCACTGCGCAAAAGCGAGTAAATCTTTCTTGAATTCCTCTTCGTAATTGACAAAATCCTGTGGCAGTTTATTAGACTCTATGTATGCCAAAAGTCTTTCGCGAAGCTTATCCAGATCTAACTTCTTCATGATTAAAAGAGTCCCTATTTCGATATGCAAAAAGGTTCCATAATAGGATCGATCCTTTGTGTAGTTTTGAGATTCTTCGTACCCTTTTTCAGCTATCCACTTTATTAAATGAGGGCTGGTAGGTAAAGAGCTTTCAATAAATCCAGTCACGCTAGAATAAAACCGAGGCTCTAGCGATTCATCCAAGGTGTAATAAATCCGGTCAATCGTTCCACCCATTCTATAAACAGGTCTAGGCGCAAGCCTCAACGCTTTTTCATCGAAAAACATTGCGACCATCTGTTCAGTCGTGATTCCGTTCCCTAAGTCATAAACTCCGTTAATTCCTTCCATTAGTTTTTTGGTTTAATATTGAATAATTCGTTTGCATCGCACTCCAGTAATCCACAGATAATCGGGATCCATTCAGCCCGAAAGGATTTCGTTTTTCCATGGATCAAATTACTGACATTGATTCTTTGGGTTGATGTCTCAGATTCAGGCCACAGGGCCCGACCGAGATCAATCATTTTTACCTGGGAACTGTTTTCTGAATTCAGCTTCTCCAAAATTCGTTTTAAGTCCATTACGTTGTGTTTAATTTATTTTTTAACTCTTCGATCTCTTCGCTCAGGCTCTCGATTTCATCCTTCAAATCTTTGATTTCAGAGTCCTTGCCCTCCATGCAATTATGACAGGCGTTTACAGTCACTTGTAAATGGCCTCTGCCCCTGCTTCTCCTTGTCTCGGACTCAGAGCAAAGCCCTGAGCCACAAGTCCCACAATAAACCTCGAAATCAATATCGATTTTTTGGCTTATTTCAATTTCCACGTTCTCAAATACCGGCATATTATCTCAGGTCTGATTTATTCAAAACAGCCTCTAAAAGATTATCGGTATACTCTTTAGGGTAATCCGTAACCTCTCCGTACTGGTCATTCACGACCAAAAAATAGAATTCATAACCCGTGAAGCTCATTAGCTTTTCCATAGGCGTGATTTGGCCGTCTCCAGTCCATCGGGAATGGACATCAAAAGTAATCAGGCCATGGGATCCGTATGCTTCCTCATTCTCAGGCGCATGCTCGAACTTAATTTCCCCTTTTTCAATGTTGGTATTTACCACCAATTCCAATTTGTCTACCGTTGTGATCATGATTTCCGTTTTTCTATTGTTTAACATGCACAAATATATAATTTTCGATTTAACAGTAAATCATTTCTTTAATATTTTTTTCGTCAAATAATCTCCAGGCTTTCACAGGATCAGAGTTTTACCCAAATCTTTCCGTATTCAACCGGAAACGGGCCAAATTTCACCGATCTGTCTTTTCAGGATAAAGTATAAGCATTTACGCCAGCTCTCCGTAAACGCAAAAAAACAGCCCTTTCGAGCTGTTCTTAATTTAGGGCAAATGATAAGGGGTTATTTTTTCATGCTTGCAGCTCTTTCCATAAGCTTGCCAGCTATTTCCTGAATCTCCCTACTTCTTGAAGCCTCAGAATCTCGACCCAAAGCCGTTACCCAGTTGACCAGTTTCCAGAGTGTGGGCTCTCCTTGAACTCCGTCCTCGGTTCTTCCATTAGTCAGGATCTTCTGAACCCTTCCAGCCTCGTCTTTTGAAAGTCCTCGCTTAGGTAATTCCCGAACCTCTTTGTCCAGATCCACGTCAATCATGCTCGCATCCTGAACCAGCATCATTTCAGCCATTAACCGTTTGCGGTCAAAAAGGCCTCTGGTTAGATCCTTTATCGCTGAAGCTTGGGTCTGAGTGTCCAGCAAATAAGTTCGCTCTGAAAGCTCCAGATTTTCAGGCAAACGGGATCCAAGGTGAACCGTTCTCAAAACTGACTCACGAACCATTCCATTAAGACAAACGCCCTGCATCGTAAAGGTTCTTAACTCTAGCGCACCGTCCCCGTAATCCGAGCTAGAAAGTCTGGCCCCGTATGCCATGACAGCCGTTCCATTTTTCGGGGTTTCAAAAATCAACGGCTCCGGCATCAAAACTTCGATAAACAGTTTCGTGTCAGTCATTAAACCATCGGCCAAAACTGCGCTTTGAGCGTAGGCACTTTTCACGAAAGATTCTACCAAGTCAACTGAATTCAATCTGCGGTACTGATCCGAAAGCACTCCCCGAACCTCCTGTCCGACAGCCCTCAATAGTACTCGGGTTCTTTTTGCATAGCCGGAATGCTCATTCAGGATATTGGCGCAAAGCTCTTTTTCCCATTCCGATCCAGTAGCCAAAGATTGAAGGTACTTAGCAGGAACCCCGAGCTTGTCAGCCAACTGATAAACAGCATTCGGGTGCATATTAAGTTGCTCAGTTGGCATCTGCATTCTAACCGTTCCGTCTGCGTTTACGAATCCCAGGACTTTACTGCGCTGGTCGTTATTAGTCCCGACAGGGGTCACAAAATCCCTTGAAATTTTCCCCTCAGAGATCAACCTTGCGTAGGCTGTTTCAGCATTAATTGAATGGCCAGCGATTCTAGCTCTTAACTTGTTAACCGTTACTTCTTGTAAATTTTCCATGATCCGTTTTTTAAAGGTTATTTGAAATAGTGTGTAAGAATATTTTTTGCAATCTCTCTTTTTTGGTACTGGTCTGAGATAAAACCAATCCTGACAATGATGAAGCTTTTCTTTTTGGTCTTTAGGTCATACTGCATCTGAACCAGCTCCTGATATCCGTCATTATCAATAATCCCAACGTCCTGCCATTCGGATTTTTTCGGAAAAAAGAACTCTAGTAATTTCATGACTCAGGGAAAAATTTCGTGAACTGCTCAGTCGCTGAATGCATAAAATGCATGAACTCAGATTTGCTTATTTCCTTCTCAATTTCATAAGCAGTCATTAATGATGACAGATAGCTAATTGAAACCTGTGTAGAAACCGGAGTCTTGGGATCTGATATACATACCAGCATTGCGAATTCGCCCCCGTTATAAACCATTGCTTTCTCCCAGCCTCCGTTAGATTTCAGAAAATAGAAACCCTCTTTAACCTCAATCTGTACTGTTTTTGTCTCGACTCTTTTTACCGTTAATTCCATGATTTTTGTGATTTATGTGTGAAAATTAAAATTCTACGCCTGCAATTCTCTTAAAATTATCAATGACTTTGAAGCCTGTCAAAATCCCTCTTTTTGTGGATCCTGTGGTTTGGCTATAAATGTGATCGAAAAAAATGTAAGTCAATTTTTCTCCGGTGAATTCAAGCTTCACCCAATTCCAGATAAACTGCTGGCTCTCGAATCCTATGTGATAATAGGTTTTGTCCAGAGCTTCAATTTTATAAGCAAGCTCGATTTGAGATCTCTTACCAGCTTTGTTAAAAGCCTCTTTAATGTCCGTTAATGCTTGAAATTCCATGTCCGTTTATGTTTTAAAATGAATAAAATCTAACTATCAAACCTCTTCGCAACTTGCAAACTGTCACGTCCAAACCCTCTCTGAATGCTCTTTCTACCAACTTATCCGCAAGCTCCAGACCTACCAAAGAAACAAGGCCCCGAACCCCTACCAATTTCGAAACGCTTTTTCCAGAAAAATTACGTCCATTTACTTTGATTTTGAAGCTTCCGTTTATCTCAGATGTTGCTCTCATGGCTGTTTTTCAGTTTTTAATATGGACAAATATATAATCGATTCTTTAATAGTCAAGTGATTTTAAAATATTTATCAAAAAAAAATACCACTCATTTCGAAGTGGTATCTCTATTACTTTTAATTCCTTTCAATTATCATGGATATTAATTACATGATGCCTCATTATCAACCTATCTGAAACAATCTCTCCGTTTTTCAATAGTTCAAATTCAGTCCTGTCGTGAAACGTATGAGCTTCGATACTGTATCCCTGGGCCCTCAAATTTATTTCAGTCTTTTCGCCTTTAAATCCAGTCAGCAAAAGATAAACTGAAAAAAACTTGTCCATTTCATAATTGAGCCTTTTTAGAAACTCCGTTGTAATTTCTTCCATTGTTTTTCTAGTATCCATTTCCGTTCTAGGTTTAAGATTCAAGTTTTTTTAATTCAGCTTTTAATCTCTCAATATTTCTCTGTTTAATATCCTCTTTATTCAGCTCATGATATTTTTTCAGGATCTCAGGAAAAGAGTTGAAAATGTTTTTAGCATTTTTCATTTTCCAATATAAAGTTCGATTCCCTGTGTCTCTGAAGTCAGGATCAAAAGCGACCAATTCCATCCAAAACTTTTTGAAAAAATCTACCGGATAATCCTTATCTGATCCACCAGAGCCAAAAATATATGGCCCTGTCGGAAACGTTATCAATAAAAGCCGTTCTGTTTCCGTAGGCTCCAGTCCACCGTCAGGCCATGATATTGACCTGTTTGTCCCTTCTCCATACATTCCAATTTTTACATACTCACTTATTGAGATCCAATCTGGGTTATAAAATACATTGAGATCAATGTTTATCCCGTAAAGGTCTTTCAATTCGAGCCTTAAAAGATCCAGCCTGGATTTATACTCTAGGTCTTTTAAATCAAAGCAAATGTCTTGCTCATGCTTTTTCAATAGCTTAAAAATCTGCTTGTAAGCCAGTGATGTTTTTTCCAATTCTGTTTCTTTTTCCATATCCGTTTTGTTTAAAATTTCTCAAATATATAAACGGTTCTTTAATATCCAAATGCAGAAAAGAAAGGTTTTTAAGCCTTAAAAAGGCCCGATTTCCCGAATTTCGAGCTTTCTTTTCTTTTATATATCAATTATCAACTCAATTAAAAGACTCCGTTATACGCTTAAAAATGGCTGTTTTCAGGGCTGTAGAAATCAAATACCGCTTTCATTCTCTCAAATAGCCTAAAAAGCAAAGAAACCAGCCTTTATCCGGCCGATTTCCTCTTTTTCCACCAACCCACTAAAAATGGCACAATAAAAGCGAAAACAGATCCTGCAACCTTTCCCCACGTAGGAAATATGGCTTCTGTAATCTGCTCAACTACCTCCTGACCTTCACTACTTTTCTCCAGATCTTTTTGCCTGGATTTCGTTTCCGTTACCTCTTTTTCGCTTTCTATGGATCTCGAAGAATTTAAACTGTCCTCTTTTCGATCCTCAGTTTTTTCGCTTTTAGTATGGATAGTCGTTACCGTAACAGGTTTCAAAACTGTGATACCTGCTGAATCCAGAGCTATGAATTTCTGCTCGATTATCTGAGTCGTTTCTTCAAAAAATCTCAGAGCCTCAGAGCTTCCAGAACTTTTGAAAACTGAATCAGAAACAAAAGCACTCACGGACTTTAACGCCTCATGAGTGCTTTTTTCCTTTTGCTTTTTGATCGACTTACAACCGACCCCAAAAAACAATATTAAAAGGATCCCGAATAAAGATTTCATTTCCCTTTGAAAACTCTATCGTAAAGCTTCTGCGCATCCTGCCAGATTTCAATTTTAGTGTATTTCCCATCGGCCAGTCTGTAACTGACATGTCCAGCTATTGCCAGCAAAAAAGAGCCTCGTCTGGCCTTGGTTAAAAATCCCGCTTTCTGCTCATACTGAACCTGCTTCACAAGTTCCTGAATAATTTCTTCCGCGCTCATTCCCGACCAGTCTTTATTGACCAACTGATAACCCTTTCCGACATTCAATGCGATCTGAGGAACGATCCTTTCCAAATGAGCTACCAACTCTGGCGCCCATGTCCCAGGGAAAAGCGAAGCTAATTTATTGTCCAGCTTTCCCTCGGTCATTTTTTTGAAGTTCTCTGCTATTGTCACAGCTATTAAGCCGTGATCCTGAACAAACCCGAGTCCAAGACCCAAAAAGCTTCTGATTTTTAATACCAAACTTTTTAATTTTTTCATGATTTTTTTGATTTTAAGTTCCTGTTTTTATTAATAATTAAGCCATTGATAATACTTTTTAACCGCCTTAATTCTGTCTTTTAAGTGGTTTGGAGTTCTTTTTGAATTAGGATTTCCCAGATTCACAGCTCTACTGATCGCCAATATACTGTCTGAATCAACTGTTTTGCAATAACTCCAGATTTTGTTTCGGCTAAAAAACCAGAAAGCAAGCTCGAAAGCGTAAACCGTTTTCGCCAGATCTGGATTAATATCTAGCACGATCCCTAAATCCCTTCCTGCCATTAAATAATTATCTCTCCCGGTCAAATGCACCGCAGATCTTCCTCTGAATTTATAACCGTCTCCAGATCCCTCTGGGCCATTTCCCATTCGACCACCGTAAACCCTTTCTGCCAGTTTCACAGGGTTAAATTGTAAAGTTCTCGCATCCGCTTCGGTCTTGACATAAGCCTGGAAAACTTCTAAAATCCTTTCCCATGAATAGTTGAGGTTTTCTTCAAATCTTTTCCAGCCCATCGTTTCGACATCACACTGGCCCAGAAAATTCGCAGCCTCTGAATTCGTATATCCGTAAAACTTGGCAAATGCAATAGTCGAAGCCTTACCAAATACCCCGTCTGCTTTAACCCCTATTTTTTTCTGTAAAGCGATTATCTCTTTCATTCGATTTCTCCAGTCTTTCTGTTGATAAATATGTCCAGCCTATTCAAAGCAATTTTTATCGGCTCCCATGGATAAACTCCGTAGGCGTTTTTCAGCACTGAGGCGATTTCAAAACCGAGCATGACAGAATAGAAACCAGAGCTGGCCAGACCGCTAATGAAATCATGCTCTCCAGCAATTTTTGTGTTTTTCAGGATCCCGAGACAAAGCACAGCGACTGTGATCCCGAAGAGCTTTTTACCCATTTTCTCGTAAAAAACACGGCCGGAAAATTTACGCTTCTTTTTCCCTTTTGAATCCAGAATGAGAACCCCTTCTAAGGTTTCAAACTCATTGAAGGCCCTTATTCCACCTGCCAAAGTGTCTAATAAAACAGCCATCAAAAGCCCTGCAAGAAAATCGTAATCATTAAAAACTCGGGTATGAAAGAAATCAAACGGGCTCTGCTCCAGAATGAAAACAGGTTTCTGCAAGTACATTAATAAGGGACTTCCGTACATAAACATGTGAATTCCGTAAGCTTGGCTTTGATTCAGGCCAATGGACTTGAATAATTTAGCTGGCATTATTAAAATTGGTTTAAATTATTTTTTGACACTTAGCATGTGAGACAATGGTTGCGTTAGTAGTCCCGTTGTAAGTAGCTCCAGACCACGTCCATTGAAAATAAAGCTGCAGCGTTTGATTCACTGAAGCATCAAAAACAAAATTGTACATATAACCGCCTCCATACATTCCAAAGATTGAGTTTGCGGGATTTATCCCGTTTGCGTCTAATAACTTAAATCTCGCTGTTCTACTTCCTGCAGTGGCACCTTCAAAAGACAGTAAAAACTTTAATTTACAAAGGATTGATTGAGACTGATAATTTAAATTGGAAATACACATGGTCCTGCTAAGAACATTAGCAACATCAGAAGTGAATGTCAATGAATAGTATTTTGTTTCTAATCCTGATTCCCTGCTTCCTTGCTCAAATACAGTGATTTCAATTTCATATTGAGCTCCTTCCAACATTTCGCTTGGAGCGAATACAGCACTCCCATTTACAATATTAAAACAGCCTTGCCAAGTGTTTAATTGAAGCAAATGAAAAGTAAGGTTTGAACTTATGAACTTTGGAGAAACGACTAAATCTGGGATCTGATTTTCGTTCAGGATTAATCTTCGCTTGCTCATATTTCAGTCGGTTTCACAGGCCAAACCACATTGAAAATGTCTGCCTGATTTGTGATATCCCTCAGGGCCTGACGGTAATCAGTCCAAGGTTTGAGATCGTTTTTATAGGGCGAATCAGATAGCATCACGTAATCGCATTCCCTCAGTTTACTATTCCGGATATTCCGAATTGACTCCAGCTCTCTTTGAACTTTCTGGCTCAGTTCCTCACTCGTCAAATCCTGCTCAATATATCCGACCTCGTAAATCCCATTTACTAAAACCGGAGTGCCTAAAACATACTTTTTGCTTGGGTTTTTAATTACTGCTTTTTCAGTCACAGAGTAAACCCCAAATTCGTTAAGAGTCTTTTCGCTCAGGTTTTCAGGAAAACTTGTATTAGGAAAATCGACCGCTAGTTCCTTTAACAGGTACGGGAATTTTATTACGCTCTTTTCTTTTTTCAAATATGTCATAGACCAAATCTCGATTTTGTTGCGTTATAATTTGCTAAAACTTCTGCGGCACTCAAAGCCCTGTTATAAATATGCACCTGGGAAATGGAACCGCCAAAATATTCCGCATCAGTCACATAGTTTCCTATCCGTGGTTTGAGTGAGTTTTTAGGCAACGTGTCGGCCGTAATCGTTGTGGAGGAATTAGATACTCCGTCCAAATAATAAATCAACTGCGTACCGTTAAAAGTCCCTGTGACAAAATGCCAGTTTCCGTCCCCTCTAATGTCTGTCGCTATATCACTGTTTTTCCAAGCTCCATCGTAATACGCCAGCCCGTCCAGTATCAGAGCCGAGGCGTTCCCTCCCACATTTAAATGGAAACAAACTGATCCGGTCGTTCCGTCAAAACCTCCACTGATAACCCAACCTTTCGTGGAGGCGTTAGCTTTCACCCATGCTGAAATCGTGATATAATCCAAAGCCATAGTCGTTGAACTTTGCGCTAGCTCAACGTAATCATTTGTCCCGTCAAAGGTCAAATGCCCTCCAACCCCAGAATTAAACCCGACCCCGTTTACCAGAGTACCGTCATTATTACTCGGGCTTAAATCATTCCAAGCCGAACCAGATCCCGGATACGAAGCCGGATCCCCGGCATCCAAATGAAGAACCAAACCACTCTGAATAATGCCTTGCACAGCACCCCAGAAACCTAATTTGTTTACACTCATACACCGTGATTTTTAGAAATGACAGCGTTATAATTTGTCCCGTCATAAGTAATCGTGACAATGTCTTTACTGCTCAAAGTACCCGTCAAACTTGGAACCGATTTCCCAGCCCAATGCATAGTGGGCCAAGTGATAGTTCGACTTCCAGTAGTATCCTGAGTAATGATTAATTGGTAAGGCCCTCCAGACTTGGGATTCGAAAAGCTCAGGGTTACGTTGCCCGTTAAAGTCATTGACTGAACATTACCCTGATTCCAGTTAACCGTAACAGCTCCCGTACTATTTCCCTTAGCAAATACAGGTGTAGCCAATTGACCTGTAACATCCAAGTTCGCAGGGAAAACAAAATTACCACTTGCGAAAGTGCCTGCCTGAATAGTCGAAGCGTTTTGATTATGAGTTACCGAAGCATAAAGCAAGTTTAAAGCGGTCAGGATATTGGACCAAGTCAGCTTCTTTAATAAAAAACCATCGTCACTATCCGTAAACCCGAACCGATCCCCTCCCACAGGGATCGCCTTGGTTGAGGCGGCATTTATTTGAGTGGCTACACTGTCTGGAATTGAACCAGTCCACGAGTACGGCAACGAGGCCCAAGCCGTGACACCGTTTCCGAGTTTCCCCTTCAAAGTATCTGTCTCGAATCCCAGCTCTCCGTCAGCTAAAATAGGGTTTGTAGCAGTCCATTGAGCCGCTGTACCTCTACGAATTTGAATAATATCTGCCATTTTATGGTGTTCCTCCGTCTATGTTTTGAGATGATAAATAAACTGAATCAGGACTTCCGCCATCGATATTGCCTCTCAAAGAGTTCAATTCCGGCACTGAAGTGAAATATAAAATTCCGATTTCATTTCCAGTCACCAAAGGCGTTGTAACTGTTAATTGGGATCCTGAAACCGTCCAATCGAATAAACCTCCCTCTTCGAGAACCTGACCCTGTAAAGTCACGAACAAAACGACAGGATCGGCATTCATTAGGTTGAAAATATTGGATCCAGAATAAGTGAAAACCTCTTTTATAGGAACGCTTGAGGCTGGAGCGATCAAAGTTCTCATCGTTTCCAGACTTATTTTGGTCATTTCCTGACCCGATTCCTCATTTTTTACAGCATTAAAAACGATCTCTGAGGTCGTCAATCCAGTAGTATCGAGGTCTTTTTTATTCAGGATAGCACTCGGATTAAGTCTAGCGTTTGAAGTTTCTCCAGATACATCTCCGTTTAGCTCAGGAAAAACAATCTCTGGGAAGGTAATATTCGGCAAATTGGCTCCGTCAGAAAGTCCAGGCACTGTGATTCTGATCGGTGCTATAAAATAATCACCCTCTCTAGGCTGGTCGACATTTTCTTCAAAATACGTGGGAACTACATCTGCATCGAATATCTCCCGATAAACGTTCCTCATTAAACCAGAACCCAAACCCATGGTAATCGAAACTGCCAGGTATTTTCTGGATGAAATTGAGGCCTTATCTTTTATGACAGTCAAAGGCGTAATCTGCTCCCCTCTCTGGAAAAAATCTCCAGATAAAACAGCCGAAGTTGCGCCATTCATCGACAGCCATTGAAGTAAAAACAATCTTCGAATATTGAGATTGTCCGTCTTTCCTCTCCGGTTCCATGTGGTTGTCAAGGTTCCTGCAACGTCCATCACTCCAGCAACTCCCTGAACCAATCCGTCCGAAATATAATGCTGAAAGCTTGGCCCCTTATAAGCGGTCACAGCTCCAGTGGTTGCGCCCTCTAGTAAGATCTTTTCGTTACTTGGCTGCTCTACTCTTAAATTGGTTTTCCATCCAGTTAAACGAATTTCTGTACTGTCAGCAGACCCAGTTTTTACCAGCTTGTAAAACCTGAATTTTACATTTCCATCGTTAGGAATTGAACCGATTGAAATTGCGTAATCCTGCCACCTTCTCCGCTTCTCGGTTTCAATTCTTAAAAAGCTTTCATTTAAACTCCAACCGTCAGCAGTCCAATAATAAGTAACCGGAAGACTCAATAAAGTCGTTTCGATTATCACTTGAAAAAAAAGCACTGGTCTGGATCCTGCGATTAAAATTGCTGGGTAATCAAACCTGTGACTGAATGCAATTTCAATAGTATCAAATCCAGCTACCGTTAAAGCATACGCGTCCGACTCCAGATAATTAGGCTGACGTGTCAACTGTTTTCCCGGGATCTTTACAGCGTATAAATTCCCTTTATAATTAGCAATTACTCGCTCGATAGTTATTCCCAGCACTCCAGAAACAGCCGTCCAGCTATTCAGCGTTGTGGCATCAATCCAGTCCGCCTCTGTTTGAAACCCTCCTGTCGTGGTTTCTCCTGTACTTTCTACCGTACTGATATAAACTTCTGCGTTTCTCAGAGCTGGATTAAAAGACAATGAACCGGATTTATTTATCAGACCTCTAAAAATACTAGTGGCCGTGTCCATTTCAATGATCGGATCAAAGCTCGTAAACCCGACATAAACCCCGAGTGCTGAGTACTCCCTTTCAATATAAGAGCTGGATTTCGCCTGAATATTCTCAATTCTCCAGCCTCGATACTGATAAATTCTACAAAATAAAGGCCTTAAAATAGACTCCAAGACCTCTGCACAGTTGGGATCATCTCCAAAAGCTAAAAAGGTTTTCGCATCGACTTTTGCTTGCTTCAAAGGACTGTCAGCATTCCCTGAAAGCATCCCGTTTGAATACATATTTACAGCCTCAAAAATAGGCAAAGCCAACTGAGTGCCAGCCAAAGCCTGTAACAGGTAATCAAATAAACTATTCGATCCAGATAGATTTGTAAAACTAGCCGTTTTTAAGCCGTCTAAGCCGTCAGAGCCTTGAACAGTCACTAAGTAAGGCAATGAGGTGTATCTCTCCGCATACCTCTCAGGATTAACCCAGCCTGACCAAATTAATTCGTTCGCAAGGTCTAGTATTTCAATACTGTACTGATAATCCTCAGCCTGTCCCAGCTCAATAGTGGCAAAGTTCGTAGTAACGTAAAAATTTATCGATACATCTCCAGGCAAAATAGGATTTACAATATCAGAACCCGAACCAATTTTCAATTCGATCCAATCTCGACCAGCTCCATCGAATTCGGTAACAGCTCCAGCATATCCAGCCAACCCGATATTGACCGTGACTTTTCCATAAATATCGGACGTACCGATTATTCTAAATTTTGTTGCCATTTATCCAATGATTTTATTGACTCTTTGAAGATACCTGTTAGATGACAAAACGATATTTTCTCCAGTCACTACCGCATAAAGTTCCTGGGCTCCAGAGTTACCACCCGTCCCGAACTTACTTAGGAAAGATCCCATTTTTTCGAAAGGTATGACCGCCTCTTTTCCGCTTGGGTTATCTCCCAAAATTGCGGTCGTCATTCCGGTAACCATACCACCCTCGGCAAACTTTGGTAAACCAGCCATTCCTTGAAACAGCTCTTTAAATCCAGCCATTCCGCCAAACTTTCCTGCACCCATTCCCAAACCTCCGAGTAAAAGATTCAAAGCAAAAGCCGCAGCCGCGGCCGCAATCAATTTCACGATCAGAGCTTTTATGCCATCTATCAAAGTTCTGAATCCTGCCTTTCCATTAGTAACCATAGCCTCGAAACTAGCCTGTAAAGTCTGACCGAGCATATTTGTCAGAGTCCCAGCCCATGCCATTTCTTGGTTATATTTTTTCTGTTCCTCAGTTGCGAAAGTGATTCGATCAATCGCCTCCTGAGGAATAATGATCCCAGCACTCAGCGCACCTTTCAAAGCAGGATTTAAAAGCCTCTCTGAGATCTGCTTTATATTCCCGAGAGTTTCTTCCGAATATTTGTCTTTGAACTCGAAAGGATTTCTCATGCCGGCCATGATAGCGATTGATTTCTCTCTCTCTTTATTCACGGCTTTAATCCCAGCCAACTCGGTTTCGTTTCCTTTATTGACGATCCCATTCAGTCGAACCCTTTCCCTTGCAGCATCTGCGACCAGTTCTTCACGCTTTGCGAGTAAAGTATTCAGAGCCTTCGTACTCTCGTCTGAAATATCATTCGCCTTCTGACTGATTCTCATTTCCTCGATCTGCATCGATAAAAGATTGTCCTCGGCTTTCAATCTTTCAGCAATCAGAGCAATCGCTTTTTGAGCATGGGCCTGCCTTTCTTTTTCACTCAAGCTCTGATCTCTGGCCAGCTCAGACGATTCCGCAATTTCACGGTTCAATCTTGACCGAGTTAAAATCAGATCATTTTCCGCGTCCTCAATCTTTATGGCTAAGTCTGCCAACCTACCTCCAGCTTTAATACCGTCCGTAAACGCATTAACAGTAGCTTTTCCAGCCTCTTTCGCTCCACTGGCCAGAGTCTTGAAACCCTGTGCGAGGTCACCGTTTAACATTTGCGAAATCCCAGCGAAAACAGTTCCCCCGAGATTCTGCAAGACTCCTAAAAGGTTTCTAAAAATCTGTACGACAGGCTCAACGACCGACATCAAAGCATCCATTCCGGCCTCTGTTGTGGCTAGATAGGTAATCAGTGAGGCCAGAGCGACCACGATTAACCCGATGCCAGTACTCGCCATCGCTATTTTGAGAGCTTTCCAGCCCAAAGCCATCGCCTTTAAAACAATCTCGCCAGCGGTCATACTACGCAACAAAGCGACTTGCTCAATAACAGCAACTTTTAACCCTTTAGCGTATAGCATTAACTGCTTGCTCTGCTGTTTTACCTCATCTGTGAAGGTTTTCAGCATTGAAAAAGAGTCCTGCAAAGCACTTACAAACGGGTCTGAATCCAGTCCCAGCGTTGCGATTAATTGTTTTTTATCCATGCTTTTAATCGTTTTTGAAGTTGTTTTTCCATTTCCTCAGGATCAATATCGATAATAAAACTCTCATCCAAGCCCGGAATGCTCCAGAAAACGCTCAAAGGTGGCAGTTTCTGCTTGGGATCCTCGTTCGCTTTAGCCAAAATCCAGGCAATTCTCCGAAAGTGATTTTCTTCTCGATCTTTCTTTTTCTGAACTCCCCGAGAAAAACTTACAAACTCTCTGAAAGTCAAATCAAAAAGGCGTGTCGGATCTAAACCCAACACGCCTGCCATTTCAAATAATGAATCCTCCGTAAGCTCTACTTCTTCGCCAGTCTTTTCGGCTTTTGAACCTCTTCGCTTTTTTTTTCTGGCTTCGGCATAGATTCAGCAATCATCGCAGAAAGCTCTTTAACTTTTTCCGGTGAACTCAGGATCCATGTGAACACGTCCTCGTAAGCAATTTTCGGCTGGAGTCCTTTTTTCTTTTCCTTCAAAGCGTAAGGATAGAAAATCAAGTCGCAAACCACGTCTAAAACGTAATCATCGTCATTGATCAGCTCCAGATACTTAGCGATTGTCATTCTCTTTTCAGGCTCGTAGAACTTCATAAAAGTGACTACCTCAGAGAACGAGCCAATGGTAAAACCGATTTCGATTTTATTCCCGTTAATATCTATTTCCATAATTAAACGACAGTGCTTTCAGTAGGTGCGCCAGTTTTTTGAAACGAGGCCGAATAAGTAGAAATCCCGTTCTGAGGATCAGTTCTCGAAATAGACATTAGCCATCCCGACTGACTGTAATACTTTTCTCCTGTCTCAGTTCCTCCGTAGTAAAGAGTAGCTGGAACGACAGCCGTGAGATATTCATTGTAAAGCAGTGACCAGTTCCCTGCTTCAAAACTCGAGTTCCCTTCAACCGTAACAGTTCCGTCACGATCTCCAGCGATATAAGTTTTGTGAGTGATTCCCGTGGTCGGATCTTTACTCAGTTTATCAGTAGTTTCCAGCATTTCGACTGTTCCTTCCATACCTCCTGAGGTTTGCCCAAGAACGGCAGTGGTCGCCACTTTAAGAATTACAAATTTGCCATCAATAGCCATATTTTAAGAATTTTGAGATTTATAAGATAATCTGAGACTTTTTATTGCTGTCCGACCTTCAGAGCCTTCGATTATGTCTTCTCCAGATCCAGCAAATTGCATTGTAAATATATTGATACCTGCCAGAATTCCAAAAGTTGAAAGCCTCGTAGGGGTTATCTCAGTAACAATCGTCCTGGCAGTACTCGAAACCCAATCCAGATCGCCACCTCTCCCGATAAACTTTTCACATATCTGAATCGAAATAGTCCCCTCAGACATAAATGAAAGCTTATCATTCAGGGCCGTTTCACTCAGTAAGGCAATAGTTATGTATCGGTTGGTTTCAACAGGTGGCATAACAGACCAAGCCTTTACCGGAGTCATCAAAGCATTAATCGAACTGACCAACGCTTCCCTAATTTCTGAGCCTGATAGAATCATTTCAAAATAGCATTAAGTCTGTCCTGCAATCCTTCTGTTTCCCTTTCAAACGCTTTCTGCATTGCGTAATTCTTCCACCTTTCCTCGACATAAATGGCATAATTTACGTTCGTTCCTACCTTAATTTCCTGCTCTTTCGGGATCTCATTAAGCTTGCCATTGTAGCTTTTTCCCTGTTGATCCGTGTAGGAATAGCTGGTTTTTCCCTTGTGGCTCGTCCAAATCGAAGATCTAAGCCGACCAGTATCCACCAAAACATGACTTTTATATCCCGATTCAATCAAGCCGGTGGCGGAGGCGAGC
>Ga0209521_10000720_pt1 | contig 26109 bp, 20 predicted proteins | sample Rifsed19ft4_FD_184016 | JGI IMG/M metagenome (GOLD analysis project Ga0209521, IMG submission 184016) | Soil microbial communities from Rifle, Colorado, USA - sediment 19ft 4 (version 2) | ecosystem: Environmental > Terrestrial > Deep subsurface > Rock core/Sediment | place: Rifle, Colorado...
GTGGCGGTCATCGTGGTCGAGACCGCCGGGGAGCTTCCACGCTCCAAATCGCTGGTCGTGGTAGGTATCTTCCTGGTGGTGACCCTGTTTCTGTATCTTATCTTCTTCGCAGTGATCGGGTCGCTCGCATTGCTCAGGTGGTTGGCGTCTTGAAGATGGCGCGACGATGCCGGCTCCACTAAGGAAGCTGGATCCGCTCCACCAGAGCGGATACTCGTTGGCCGTTCCCACTTTGTGGGGGGAGGGCGTCGCTGAAGCGAAGGCAGAGAGCGTTCTCGCCTGGTAGCAAGTATCGAGCCTCCATAGTGAATTTCATTTCTCTCCATCTATCGGGAAGTCGTGCCGTCGTCAGCACCTGGCCATTGAGCACTACGGTGACGACCTGGGACTCGAGGCCTTCGGGAGCCCGGGCGGTGATCACGGTCGGCAGATCCACGGGGTCTTGGAGCGGGATGCGAACGCACGCCTGGGGATAGAGCGCCCGGCGGAACGGTCGCGGCGCATTTCTACGACTTCCGGTCGACCAACCCTCTAGGAGGTACTTCCCATCGGACGAGCGAAGATCGATCATCCCGTTGCGGTTGAACCGCGTATAGAAGTACTCGGCTGAGTAGAGTTGGTAAGCGAAGGCGCGACCCCGATCGCCGGCCACCCAGCCCAGGATCTTCTGGCTGGCGAGCCGCAGGCTTCTCGCCTGATCTCCGACCAGCCGCTCGAGTGGAGCCATTTCTGGATACTTCCGGGCGCGGAAGTGCGAAATCAACCCGACGTTCCAAAGGAAGAACAGAAGCAAGAAAGCAGTTGGCGCCAACAGGGGAGCGCGGCGCAAGACACCCGTGGCGGCCTGCAAGAATGCGCCGAGGCCGAGAGCCATCAGAGGAACGACCAGCGTGAAGCGCCTGGCGCCGAAGGCATCGCCTGCCGCCAAATCGTAGTCGGGAACGCTCCCATTGACCCAGGCGGTTGCAGCGAAAACGAGGAGGCTGCTGCCGAAGAGCCAAAGCGATTGGCGGAGGCCCATCAAGAGGCCGACGACGCAGAGGAACATGACCGGTGTCCAGTTGAAGAATCCGTGATCGGCCGAGAAAAGGGGACCGAGCAGGTTGGGAGACCAGAAATCGAGAAAGCCGGGTCCCTGCGGGATTGTGATCCATCGACCATAGAGGATCTTCCAAGCAATGAGCTGTGGGCTGAACAAGAGGAGAGTGGAGCCAGCCGCCGCGAGAAGCCACCCGGCGCGAACCCTTTTCCTCACCAATCCCTGGACAGCAAGGGGGAGAATCAATAAGGCGTAGAGAGCCCCTTGCCAGCGACTGAGCATAACCAGACCCAAGGCTGCACCCAGCATCGTCCAAGATTTCAGAGAGGGAATCCTTCGGGCGCGATCCCAGGCAGCCACCAGGGCGGCGGCCGCCCCGAATGTCACCCCATGGGCCATGGTCGGAACGACCAACGCGTAGTAGAGAACGGGAGAGGTCAGGACGACACCCACGCCGGCAACGAGGGCGATGGGCATTCCGAACATCGGGGTCATCAAATTGACGAGCAGAGCCGCCCCACCAACCACCAGGATCAGCGTGTCGAGAGCCGCGGCGCGGCGGTAGGGCGCACCGTAGCCGTCGAGCTCGTAGCGTGATGTCCCGGTCAACCACCGGTCGACGACCAAATACGCATGGGTCGCTAAATACGCCGGACTCCAGAGGACAGCGGGACCCACCGACTGTGCGTTATGCACCATACCCGTCCTGGTGCGGCGACCCTTTTCCCAGCCCCAATGCTCCCATTCGTTCGCGAAATCCAGATCGCCGTCGAAAACGAGCGACCGCAGGTAGGCGAAGTATGCTCCGGAGTCGGCGCGGAACTCCGTCTGGATGTGCGCAGAAACGCCGAATGTCATGGCCAGGATGGTCGGAAAGAGTAGGTTCTTCCACCGAACTCGGGTCCGGCTCCCCAAGACGAGACCCAGCAGGGCCAACAACGGACCGAGGAGACGCCCGGTCGGCCGCAGCGGGTCGATCACCCCTTGAGCCGCCCACGACAGCCCCACACCGACCAAGAGTGCGCTCCACATGGGCCAGCGATGTTAGTTCCGCGGATGGTAGCGACACAAGTTCCCGAGCAGCGATTTGCTCGCTGGCTGCTCTCGGCAAGTCAGCGAGCTTCCGCCTTGATGCTGCGATGTGCTAGTTTTCGGCAAGGAGGCGCCGCCAGCATAGCTTACGGAGGTCGGGCGGCGTGGCGTTTACTCCTTCTCATCCTAGCAGACAAGGGTGCGTCATGCGGAAAATCTTCCGTCGCGATTTTTTTGAAAACCATCATCGAAGGGCATCTCTTCTGTTTCTCACCCCTTTGGTCCTGGTCTCTTTGGATCTTTTCGCCGTTCTGATCAGTCATGATTGGTCCCTGTCGGGGATTCTTGTCGGCAAGTGGGGGGTCGCTTTCCGGTTGCTGCTCATCGCCGGGTTGGCGCTAGGTCTCTGCCGGGCTCGGGGCTGGAGAGACGGCTACACCTTGACGCTGTTCATGCTGATGCTTCTGAGTGTCTACCAGTTTCATACCGTCGAGAGGAGAATGGTGGCGGATGGTTTTTTCTATTTTTCTTACGTGCAATCTTTCTGGAAAGACTTCGATGTGGACTTCGAGAACGAGTACCGCCTGCACGGGCTCCTGGAGCGCGACAGTATCGAGATTCCGACGCAAACCGGATACCGCAGGAGCATTTTCTCGGTCGGACCAGGCGTTTTCTGGTCTCCCTTCTTTCTGCTCGGGGAGCTCTACGGTCGTTTGGCAGCTTGGACGGGCCGGGAGGTAAATCTGAAGGGGAATGGTCCCTTTCACTGGAACGCGGTGGCGGTGGGCTCGTTGATCTACGGTTTCCTCACTGTTTTTCTCCTACAGTCTCTTCTCCGGCGTCACTTCAACGGCGCGGCCGCCTTCGCGGGAACGCTCCTTATCTGGCTAGGCACCCAGCTCCATTGGTACATGGTCTACCAGCCGTGGATGAGTCACGCACTGGGAACGTTCACCGCTGCCCTGTTCCTCTGGTCTTGGGATGGCAGCCGATTGGAGAGGGGGTGGAGAAATGCTCTCTTGCTCGGGCTCATCGGTGGTTTACTGGTTTGTGTCCGCTGGCAGAACGGTCTCTTGTTGTTCTTGCCGCTCTTCGATTGGTTGTGGGGCATGTGGCGCCAGGATAAGGCGGTGCTTTTCCGTGGGCCCGTTCTGTTCCTCGGTTTTCTCATCGGGCTTTCGCCCCAGCTTCTTGCCTGGAAGGCGATCTACGGCCAGTACCTGCTCCTTCAGCCACCGCACGGCGCTCGGTTCGTCGACTACTGGAATCCATTCGCTCTCGAGACCCTCTTTTCGTCCCGCCACGGACTGTTGAGCTGGACTCCGGTACTGTGGCTGGGTTTCATCGGTTTGATGCCGCTGCTCAAGAAACGGGTCGCGACTTTCTGGATGATGGCCTTCTGTCTGGCTCTCATGACGTACGTCAATATGTGCATCACCGATTGGTGGGCCGCCAATTCCTTCTCCAACCGTCGATTCGATGGAGCTCTCCCCATACTGGCCTTTGGAGTGGCCTCCTCCTTCGAGCAGCTTCGCCGAATCGTCTTTCGCCGACCGATGTGGGCGGTCGTTGCTCTGCTGGCTTTCTTCCCCGCCTGGAACATGTTGTTCATGGAACAGTACCACCGCCACCAGATTCCGATTGACGATACCGTGTCCTTTACCAGGGTGGTGGCGAACAGTGCCGAAAACCTCTTCCAGGCGGTCGGCTATCCCTTCGCCTGGCCGGCGAATTGGTGGTTTGCCTGGAAGCACGATGCCTCGCCCGCCAAGTTCGACACCGTGCTCGGCCGTTACCTCTTCTTTCCCAATCGCGTCCGGAGCGAGGTCTTGGAGATCGGGGAAGAGGATGGAGGGTTGATGGGCGAGGAATGGGGCGCCCCGGAGCTTCGTTCCGGTCGTTGGGTGCGAGTCACCCGCCGCACCAAGGCGCGGATCTTCGTTCCCTTGGGCAGGGAGGAATCGCTTCGTTTGTCCTTTTCACTTTCCGTTCGACCGGAGCCGGTCGAGGTCGTCGTTGCCGTCAATGGCGATGAAGTGGGAAGATTTCAGGCTGTCCCGGAATTTTCGGACTACCAGCTGGCTGCTCCCAGTCGTTGGCCGAAGGGCACCAATGTCCTCTCCCTGCACCCCCGATTCGATGAGCAGGGTCAAATCCTACTTCTGGATCGAGTGACGTTCGGTTTAGTCGACCGCTAGTTGCGAGCGCGGTCGCCTCAAGGCAGGAATCGATCCGTCTGCTTCAGTTTTCTGGGGAGGTACTCCTCCAGCACGTAATTGAGACCCCATTTGGCCAGGGCCTGTTGTTCGGCGCGCACTCCCATCTTCACCAGATGGGTGATGGCCTGCGTCCAGGCGGGTTGGCTCTGGAAGAAGGGGTCGTTCTTGAGCGCATCCTTGGCTCGTTTGATGTCGACTTCCTTGAGTGGATGGGTGGGCAGCTTGTAGTCACGGATGTCCTGGGGCGTAACGCCCAAGTAGCGAGCGTTGGGGACGCAGAAGAACTGATTGATATGGGCTGCGTTTCCCGAGCCTACTTTGAGCGTGCGGTAGATATTCGAGATGCCGTAGGGATCGCAGTCGACGAAGGCGTAGACCGGTATCTTCGCTTCTTCGGACAGTTTTCGAATGAATCGTCGCGTGGCGCGAGTGGGGACGCCCCCCATGGACACCAGAATACAATTGGCCTTCTGCCAGAACTTGTGGCTCTGCAGCCGTTGAAACATGCCGCCAGTCTCGATGGCCAGAACGAACTTGGCCTTGGTCTCGAAAGACAGATGCTCGACCGAGCTGGGGATCGAGTAGGCGCCGGAGCCGAAGCGCGTGCAATCGATACGCTCCACCTCCCCGGTCTCGATGTCGGGGTCGTAAACGATGAGCTGGCCTGCTACCGCTCCACCATGCTCGTCGGGAATGAAGCGAAGCTGCTCCCGGCTCACCTGATACATGGAGAACATGGCCTCGATGTCATCCATGACGGTGTCCGACTCGGTCTGTTCCTGAAATCCGGCATCGCCCCAGTTCTTGGATTGGTAGTAGGCATCTCGCTTGGTAGCGAAATCGTTGGACTCGATGAGGTCTTTTGAAAGGGACATCATCCGCAGAGTCTGAGCGAAGGTCTTGACCGTGGTAACGGTGAGGGTGCGAACCTTCTTCTGTTTTCCGATCTCGAGATAGCCGCTCCTCTTGGAATAGCTCACGTTGGAAAGTGAACGGACCGGAAACTTGAGGTCCGGTTTGATGCGTTTCAGGATCTTTTGATTCGTCTCCTCGGCCGTGCCACTGATGAGCTTGAGAGTATTCTGGTCCTGCTGATGATTCTTCCGTTTGACCTCCGCGGCATAACGCTTGGCCTGGGTCGCCTTCATATCTTGCGGCTCCTCTCCAGAGTATCGGTGAGCACCGAGACCGTCTTGTCGCGCTCCCTGTCGGTCAAGGCGAGGATGTCCTGGAGCGCGATTCCGATCTGCGGAATGTACTTCTGGATGTAAGCCAGCTTCTTGGTCTCCGCTGCCTGTCGGCGGCGCCGGCGGATATGGGCGCCGAGCTTTCGCCCCACCTCCTGCAGGCCGAGGCGAAGCTCGCGGAGTATCTCCGGGTAGTGCGCGATGGCTTCCTTGCTCTCGGAAGTAAAGGGAACCCAGACCGAGGCGATGTGAACGAACAGCAGCAGGGGGCCCGTCGGCAAGGTGCCCCGGGATTGCTGGAGTCCGTAGTTGCGCCAGTCCGTCCCGATGACCGACTTAGTGATAGCGCAGGCCGACGCTTGGTATTGAAGAGGTACGCGGTTGGCGACCCGAAGCACGTCCGCTAGCTCCTCCGCGGGCAGCGAGCCGCCGTAGGCCGCCCCCACCTCCACCTGGAAGGGAATGCCTCGATAGACGCTCGGTGAGCGGGTGATCGCTTCGTAGAAATCGGCTTCTATCCGCTTCTTGAGGGCGGACACGATAGTTTCCTCGCCAATGGGCGCCAGGCAATTGGTAGGGGGGGCCATGATCTTGACTGCCGGGATGGCGCGATAGATCCTCTCCACCTCTTCCCGAGAGAGGCGGCTGGGACGGCTTTCCCCTTTGAGCCCCGCCTTTTTCAGAATCTCGTCCGCCACCTTGGAGGAGATGCGCGAGAAGTCCGCCTGCAGAGCACTCTTGAGCGAGCGCGAGTCGGTCTCCTTGAGCATCTTGATGAGCGCGCCCAGTTCCACCCCGTGAGGATGAGGTTTGATGGCGATCGTCTCTCGGGGGTGTTGGCGAGTAGCTCGCTCGTAGATCACCTCCTCGCCGGTGGGAGGGGTGTAACGAATCGTCGCATGCGGGTTCGCTATCGCCGTCTGTTCGATGTAATCGTCCACCGATCGGCGACCGCGCTTGTAGATGCCCGCCAGCTCGATCTCCACCCGCGTGCCGTGGTCGAGGGTCCAACTCGAGAGCGTCTCGTCCTTCACGACCTCGGGAGCGTTGCGCCGGGTGTCGATGTGCATTTCGTAGTAATGAGCCGGCTTGCTTTTCCCGGTTCGCGACCAGATGCAAACCGGCTTTCCCGTCGTGAGTTGGCCATACATGGCGGCGGCCGAGATGCCGATGCCCTGCTGGCCGCGGCTCTGTTTCAAGGTGTGGAACTTGGATCCATAGAGGAGCTTGGCGAAGATCTTCGGGACCTGAGCCCTGACGATGCCGGGGCCATTGTCTTGAACCGCCACCCGAAACCGGTCTTCCGCCAGGGTGTGTATGCTGACCGCGATCTCGGGGAGAATGCCGGCTTCTTCACAGGCATCGAGAGAGTTGTCGACCGCTTCCTTGACGGTCGTCAACAGAGACTTTTGCGGATTATCGAAGCCCAAGAGGTGGCGGTTGCGGGTGAAGAACTCGGATACCGAGATCTCCCTTTGCCTGGTGGCGAGTGTCTCCGCGGACACTCGGGGCGGACTCTTGGGGACCGACTCTGTCGATGAGGGCTGGGGGCTTACTAGCTTCAGAGAAGATCGCTTCCGGCGCTCCTTGGCGGTGAGTGGAAGCTCGATCTGCTTCGACTCCCCCTTGACCACGCGCAAGGATCGTTTGGCGGCCGGAGTCTTTTTTTTCGCGGCGCGGTTGGAACGCGCTTCCGATCCGGGGGGCCGGGAGGACCCGTCTCCCGACCGTGACTTGGGACTCTCCTTACGCTTTGGCTTGTGCCCTCCCAACGCCCCTCCTTTGGGACTCACCTCGGTGGCCACACGAGATCGAAATCCCCAATCAACGTGATTGTGAAGAAACCATTATAGAGTAAAACCGAAACGCGTGTCGCCGTTTTGACCGATCGACTTAGGGCTGGTACTCTGAGAGAGATTCTTGGTCGACACGACTAGAGAGGTAGGCAGTCATGGTGAAGAAGCTCCTTTTCGCTGCCGTGGTCCTGGCGGGTGTGCTCCTTCTCGCCATCGCCGTTGTCTTCTTGGTGGATTTCGATTCACCGGAGTTGGGGATGGCCGTTCTCGAAAAGGTGAACGAGACAACCGGTGTCGAGCTCGCGGTCGGGAGGTACCGACTGAATCTGATCCGTGGGCTCGAGCTGGAGGAGGTCGAGGCAACCACCTCTGTTCCCAACGGGTCCCTGAAGGCGCATCTCGACGGACTCATCCTGAAGCACCGCCTCCTTCCTTTGTTGACGGGTAAGGTTGCGGTGAAGCAGATCGTGCTCCGTCGCCCCGAGTTGGAGCTCACCGAGGGAGGCGCCAAGACGAGGCAGGGGGGGAAACCGCGAGCTAACGCCGGTCGCGGCGGAGCAAAGCTGGGACAAGAGTCTCCAACAGGCGAGGGAGAACCGCTTCCGGCGGAGCCCGGCGGGGGATTGGCGCTCGAGATTTCCGAGATCCTCATCGAGGACGGTTCCATCCGGCTGTTCCGCGAGGGCGGCCAGCAGGGCACCACTTCCATCGAAGGGATCGACGTCTTGCTTCGAGATCTGTCTTTCAACCCCAGAGCGCTCTCTCTCATTCACGCGCTTTCCGCGGAGGGGCGGCTGAGCATCGACTCGTTGTCGTTGGACGGCACCGAGGTGCGGGAAGTCAGCGGCGGGATGAAGCTCGAAAACGGCACTCTGCAAGGACAAGACTTCGCCTTCCACACCGAGCAGGGGGAGTTTCATGCCGAGCTGGCGGTGGACTTCAATCAGATCCCCTTGGGTTACACGCTCTCTCTGCGAGGGGATCCACTCGACGTGAACGCCATCGCCGGTTCGGCGGACGGCGGCTTCGGGCCGGGCCTCCTGGAGCTCGAGGCAAAGGGCTTCGGCACCGATTCCAGGGGAATCAAAGGCAAAGGGGTGCTTCGACTGGCGGCGGGAAACCTGCCATCGAGCCCGGCATTGGTGGGCGTCGAGAAAGTGCTGGGGCGAGGAATATCTTTGGTGGGAGCGCCCTACCAGGCCACCGACGCACCCTTCCACATCGAGAGCAACGTGCTGACGCTGGAGCGTTTCCAGTTGGAAACGCCGCAAGCGGCGATCGACTTGAACGGAAGCGTGGACCTCGACGGCCCCTTGGCGCTCCACCTGACCCTGCGAACTCCCCGGGAGGGGCTGGTCATCGAGGAAGTACCCGCCGAGGTGCTCGATGCCTTGACGAACGACGAGGGATGGGTCTCCATCCCCCTGCGCGTCACCGGAACCCGAGATGAGCCCACCGTGCTCCCCGACTTGAAGGCGTTGATGGCCGGACAGGGCACGAAGAGGCTTCTCGAACAGGGAATCAAGAGCTTCTTTCAAGAGAGACCCAACTAGACTCTGCTGGGTGGGCGCGATGGCGGAGTCGACCGCGACGGACCGTCGCTGGTCCCGACCGGAGGGGGCTGGAATCGCAGGTAGGCGATCTGTTCGGAGAGCAGGCCGAACAGGAAGAGAATGGCGGAAGCGGTGAGGAAGAGCACCGAGGTGTCGGTCACGTCTAATTCCGTGGCAATCGTATAGATCGAATAGCCGAAGCCGAGCGCAAAGAAAGAGGCAGCGACCGGCAGGAAGACCCGCAGCGGGCTAAACAGCGTCACCATCCGCAAGATGATCACCAAGAATCTCACGCCTTCACGCCATGGGTGCATCTTGCTCCGAGAGAGGGAGGCCCTTTGTTTTCCCTCCACGGCAACGAAGCACAGGTTGTAGCCTGCTCGCACGAAAGCCATGGTGCTGGTGGTGGGGTAGCTGAACCCATTGGGTAGGAGATGCAGAAACTCTCGAAGCCGATCGCGCCGGGCGGCTCGGAAGCCCGATGTCAGATCGGGGATCTTCTGGCCGCACAGGTAAGAGGCGAGACGGGCGAGTAAGAGATTCCCCAGGCCCCGGGACAGCGTGGCCTGCGCGTTCCAGGCTCGCGCCCCGACCACCAGATCGTATTCGGGGAGCGGCGCGATCAACTTGGGCGCGTCCTGGGGGTCGTGCTGTCCATCCGCGTCCAGAAGCAGTACCAGATCGCCCCGCGCCTCGCGGATCGCGGTTTTCACCGCGGCGCCGTTTCCCTTGTTATAGGGATGGCGTACCACGCGGGCCCCGGCGACGCGCGCCGCTTCCGACGTTCTGTCGGAAGAGCCGTCGTCCACCACCAGGATCTCCAGCCAGTTTCCCGCTGTCTTCACCCTTTCGATGAGCCCTCCAATGGAGTTCTCCTCGTTGAAGGCGGGAATCAAGACGCTGACCCGGTCCGACTCAGCCATATCAGCTGCTTTTCCTGGCGGCGGGCTCCTGTACCGACCTTTTCGCGACCTGGCTCGATGACACCTGGTCTTCCAGACGCCGTTGTCGGTAAAGAACTTCTTCCAGCAGCCGCCTCACCGAGCCCATGATGTCCGCCACCAAACCGATGAGAACGATCTGGAATCCGACGATCAACAGGACACCAGCCGCCACCACCGACTGAACGTGTCCTTGACCCTCCCCGATCCAGACGAAGTAGATGTAGCGAGCGGAAAGGAAGAGGCCGGCGGCCAGAAAGATGGCACCGATATAGCTGAAGATCTTGAGCGGCTCGTACATCGCGTAGATTCTCACGATGGTGGCGGCCGAACGCTTGACGTAGTTCCAGTCGCTGGAGATCAGCCGGCTAGGCCGTGTCTCGCGTGAGGATATCGGGATCTGGGCGATGGCCATCCGTTTCTTCCCCGCCTGGATGATGGTCTCTAGCGTGTAGGTATAGTCAGAGACCACGTTCAGCCTTTGTGCCGCGTTGCGGGTGAAGGCCCGGAACCCACTGGTGGTATCGGGCACCTTCGTGCCCGATACCTTCCGCACCACCCAACTGCCCAGGGCCTGGAGCTTCTTCTTGGCGAGAGAGAAGTGCTCGAGGTTCTTGACCTGGCGATCTCCGATGACGATCTCCGCTCGGCCCTCGAGGATCGGTGCGATGAGCCGCGGGATCTCGGTGCCGGGATACTGGCCGTCTCCATCCGTATTGACGATGATGTCGGCCCCCAACCGAAGGGCGGTGTCGATCCCGGCGGTGAAGGTAGCGGCCAGGCCTCGGGTTCGCTCGAATCGTACGACGTGGTCCGCACCGTGCTTGACCGCGATCTCCGGCGTTCCGTCGGTGGAGCCGTCGTCCACCACCAAGACCTGGACTTCATCCACCCCGGCAATGTGTCGAGGGATCTCAGCGAGCGTCAGGGGAAGCGTATCCGCTTCGTTGAGGCACGGGATCTGGACGATGAGTTTCATGGTTTATTGCTTGCCCGACTCGTTAACGTCATCCCGGGCTCCACCGTCGCCAGACTATACGTTAAAACGGAAGATGACCACATCGCCATCCGCCAGCGGGTAGTCCTTGCCTTCCAGACGCAAGCGTCCTTTTTCCCGGCAGGCGTTCCAGGAGCCCTGACTCTTGAGCACATCGTAGGACACCACCTCGGCCCGGATGAAGCCGCGCTCCATGTCGCTGTGCACGCCTCCCGCCGCGACCGAAGCGGAGGTACCGCGAGGGATGATCCAAGCGCGAGATTCCTGCTCCGCACTGGTGTAGAAGGTGATCATGGCCAGAAGCTCGAACGCCGCGGACACGATGCGCTCGATCGTATCGTTGGCCAAGCCCAGGTTCTCGCGAAAGGCTCGGGCGTCCCCGGGCGCGAGCTCGGCGATCTCTGCTTCGATTCTTGCCGAGACGAAAGCCAAGCGTACCTTGGGAGCTGTTGCCCATTGCGTCAGGCCGAGCCTTTCCGGTAAGTCTTGCTGGGCGATGACGTCCTCTCCCACATTCACGCCCAAGAGCAGTGGCTTCACCGTGAGCAAGGCATAGCCGCGCAGCCGATTCTCATCCTCCGAGGAAAGCATCGAGCGCAACGGCAGACCCTCTGCCAGGCTCTCGCGGGCACGCTCTAGGGCCGCCTCCTCTTGCCCATCAACTTTCTTGCCTTTACCGGCGTCGGCTCGCAGCCGTTCTAGCCTGCGCTCCACCAGCGCCAGGTCGGCCAGTGTCAATTCGAGCTCCACCATCTCGATGTCGCGGGCCGGATCCACGGACCCCTCGGGATGGGCAACCGAGGGCTCCTCGAAGCCGCGCACGACGTGAACCAACACGTCCACCGAGCGGAGCGCGGGCAGATCCAGTTTTTCCGATTCACCTTTCACCAAACCCGGGAGGAGGACGAACTGTATGGTCGCTGGAACGGTCTTCCGTGATGCATGCAAGCGACTCAATTCTTCCAGCCGCTCGTCCGGAATCCTGAGAACCCCCAGTTGAGCCTCACGGCCCGAGCCCGAGGCGACGGCGTGCGTCAACAGGGAAAAGAGTGTCCGACGGCCTGACCCCAAAAGGCCCAGAATTCCCGCTTTCATCGGAACGGCATTTTACTATGCGTGCAGTCGCCGGCCGAAGCGACGCCGGTCGAGCGGAGGCCAGGGCCGAACGAAGAGTGAGGCCCGAACTGAGAAAAGCTGGCGGAGCGGCGAGCGCCCGAACGAGGAGTGAGGGCGCCAGAGTTGATGGGCCGAGCGAGGAGTATGCAGCTGCCTGCCGAGGCCCGATCGATGGTATCGCTTTATGAATGTGGGTTTTTCCCCACGCTCCCGTAAACCCTTGTTACTTAGAGCTTGACAAGAAGTGCACGTGTACTCTACGATTTCAAGTGGAGTAAAGTGGAACAAAGTGGTCTAGAGATCTCTACTTAGCCCGGATTTCAAATAAGAATCTTGGCAAGATGGGGTCTCAGTCTCAGGGAGGTCTCGGTGCTCCGGGGGAACCATCCGGCTCGTGTCGATGACAAGGGCCGGATCAAGATACCCAACGGGTTTCTTCAGCTTCTGGACGCGAACTATGGGCCTGAGGTGTTCGTCACCAGCCTCAGCGGTCACAACGTGCGGGTCTATCCGATGGAAGTCTGGACCGAGCTCGAGCGCAAGCTGCAGACCATACCGGGAGCGCATCCGTCTAAGACGCGCTTTCTCGACCGGGTGCATTTTTTCGGGCAAGCCACCACGCGCGACAAGCAGGGCCGGCTCCTCATTCCCTCTCTCCTGCGAGAGACGGCACAGATGAGCGGGAGCGTGGATGTTCTGGGCAAGTACAACTTCCTGGAGATTTGGAATCACGAGCGTTTCGTGGAAAAGCTGAAGGGCGAGCCGTTCACCGAGGAAGACGGCCGCGCCCTGGCCGAGTTTGGAATCTGATTGGCTATGGAAATCGTTCGGGCGGACATCGCCATCCAGCTGAACATGAGGACGGGATCACACCGAGATCGTCGCGCCGATTCTCCCCACCCGCCGCATCGGCCGGTACTGTTGGAGGAGGTGTTGGCCCTGTTGGTGCCCCAGGCAGGCGGTGTCTACGTCGACGCGACGGTGGGCGCTGGTGGTCATGCCGCCGCCATCCTGGAAGCGACTTCGCCATCGGGTCGGCTGATTGGCTTGGATCGCGATCCGGCCGCGGTTGCGCTAGCGGGCCAGCGACTGGAACGTTTCGGTGATCGGGTGCGGCTCCGGCACGGTACTTTCGCGGAGTTGGCCGTCCACCTCGACCGGGAGGGCGTCGACTCGGCGAGCGGCATCGTGGCGGACCTCGGTCTTTCCAGCGCTCAATTAGATGATGGGGAACGAGGTTTTTCTTTCTCGGCGGAAGGACCGCTCGACATGAGATTCGACCGCAATTCGGGTAAGACGGCGGGCGAGCTTCTCAACCATCTCGATGAGCGAGAACTCTCCGATCTCATCTTCAACTACGGTGAGGAGCGAAGAGCCCGAGCCATCGCGCGTCGCATCGTCGCCCGGCGTCCGATAAGGACAACCGCCGATCTGCGACGGGCGGTGCATTCGGTGCTGGGCCCCGCCCGGCGGGGAGCCATCGATTCCGCGACCCGCACGTTTCAGGCCCTGCGTATCGCGGTCAACCAGGAGATCGAGGCACTCGAGGCGTTCCTCGAGGCGGCTAGCGCGCGACTCGCACCGGGAGGCCGGCTGGTAGTCATCTCCTATCACTCGCTCGAGGATAGGGCGGTGAAGTGGGGGTTCCGAGAGAAGGCGCGCTCGGAGCACCTCCGTATCTTGACCCGCAAGCCTCTTCGTCCGAGCGACAAAGAAGTGGCAGCAAATCGCCGGGCTCGCAGCGCGAAGCTGAGGGCATTGGAGAGAGTGTCCTGACATGGCCAATCGCCGCTATCAAATCAGCCGACGGGTGGCCAATGAACGGTTGGTGAGGCAAGTCGATCGCGAGAGGAACCGACAACTGGTGATGGTCGCGGTCACCGGTCTTCTTCTGGCGGCAGCGGTACTGGCCTACGGATGGCAGCATTTCGAGATGATCCGCAATGGCTATCGAATGGAAGAACAGAGGCAGGAGCGCGAGTACCTCATGCAGATCCAGAGACAGCTCTCTCTGGAAAAGGCCTCGCTTGCCTCGCCGGATCGCATTGAAGCGATCGCCACCGGCGAGCTGGGAATGATGGTTCCCTCGGATGGCCAGGTCGTCGTTATCGAGTCTTACACCGCTAGAGCGGACGGCCAGGAGATGGAGTAGGTGGTGGAGCGTAATCGTAATCTGGCGCGAGCTCGCTTCCGGGTGACCTTGCTGGCTCTTCTGAGCACGTTATGGGTGAGTGGGCTGGTAGGGCGGCTCGTCTACCTCCAGATCTTTCTTCGCTCCACTCTGCAGGAGCGAGCCGAGATCCAACAGAGCCACACCATGAAGCTCGATCCGACTCGGGGAACTATCTACGACCGAAACGGGCGACCGCTGGCGGTGAGTGTCGGCGTGGAGTCGGTGTACGCGGTCCCCCGCGCCATCGACGATCCCGACGCGACGGCCAGCGCGCTGGCTCACTGCCTCCCGGTGGAGGCGGCGGATCTGGCGGTCCGTTTGAGGAGCGATAAGAGCTTCCTATGGGTGGATCGGAAAGTGGATCCCTCGGCAGCCCACTGCGTTCGGGACCTTGGTTTCTCGGCAGTGAGTTTCCTTCCCGAGACCCGTCGTTTCTATCCCAAACGCCGGTTGGCCGCTCACGTCCTCGGTTATGTTGGGATGGACAACGAGGGCATGAGTGGCATCGAGTATTCTTTGGAAGAGGAGATACGGGGAGAGCACGGTCAGCAGATCATCTGGACCGACGCCCGCAACCGTCCCGCCGCCTCTCGCGTGGAAAAAGGCCCCCAACCCGGCCGAAGCATCTTTCTCACGCTCGATGAAACGCTCCAGTACATTGCGGAGACCGAGCTGGAAAAGGCGGTTGGTGAGAGTGGATCCAAGAGCGGCGTGGCCATCCTGTTGCGGCCGGAGACGGGAGAGATCTTGGCCATGGCAGCGGTACCGGGCTTCAATCCCAACCGCTACGGAGACTATCCCGCCGGTCATTGGCGAAACCGGTCGGTGACGGACGCCTACGAGCCCGGCTCGACCTTCAAGATCATCTCTGCTGCCGCCGCACTCGAAGAAGGTGTGGTGAGCGAAGACGAACGGATCGACTGCGGGCGCGGTGAAATTCTTGTCGGGGAACGCATCATTCGCGATCACAAAGTGTTCGACGTCCTCACCTTTCGTGAAGTTCTGAAAGAGTCGAGCAACGTCGGAATGATCCGGATCGGTCAGCGTTTGGGCGCGGAGCGGTTGGAGCGCTACGTCCGGGCCTTCGGGTTCGGGGAGCCGACGGGCGTGGGTTTGTCGGCGGAAAGCCGAGGGATCGTCCGGGATGTCTCCCAATGGCGGCCGCAGACGCTGGCCGCCATTTCATTTGGGCAGGAAATCGCGGTCACGCCTTTGCAGATGGTGGCAGCGGTGAACGCGGTGGCGGCTTCTGGTTACTTGATGCGGCCCATCCTGGTCAGAGAGATTCGCTCGCCGATCGGAGAGCCTCTGCGCAGATCCTCTCCCTCTCCGGTGCGGCGAGTGATTAGCATGGAGACGGCCGCTCGACTCACCGACCTTATGGTAGGAGTCGTGGAGAGTGGCACCGGCACCCGCGCCGCGATACCGGGCTTCACGGTGGCGGGCAAGACCGGGACCGCCCAGAAGGCGGCGCCGGGGGGTGGGTACTCGAAGACGGATTACGTCGCTTCTTTCGCGGGGTTTGCCCCCGCCCGAGCCCCCGAGTTGACGGCGCTGGTGGTTCTCGATTCGCCTCAGGGAGATCACTCCGGCGCGCGAGCGGCGGCCGTCTTCGCCCGCATCGTCGAGAGAAGCCTCCGCGTTCTGGGTGTGCCACCGGACGTACCTGCGGTCGGGGGGGTTCGGACGTTGCGGCTCGCCTCCCGCTGGCCGCGTCAAGAACCTTTCGAGCCAGACGACGCGCCGTCATCGCCAGTGATTCCGGTAGCGCGGGTCGCTTTTGGATCACCAGTCTCGTTGAAGAGACTGATGCCCTCGCTGGAAGGGCTGCCGGCGCGCGACGCGGTGGCGCGTCTCATCGCCGCCCATCTTTCTCCGGCGATCGTGGGATCGGGTTGGGTCATCGATCAGGATCCACCGGCGGGAGCGCCGGTCGACCCCGGTTCTCGCTGCCTGGTCTTTCTGGGAGGCGGTGTCCGATGAGGCTCGAGGAGCTCTTGTCGGCTATCACCGTACAGGAGGTCCGGGGAGATCTCACTCCGAAAGTCAAGGGAGTGACCGTCGACTCCCGACAGGTGGAGTCGAGGTTCGTGTTCGTGGCCATCGAGGGCCAGAGGACGGACGGGCATCGCTATGTCGAAGAGGCGAGGAAAAGAGGAGCGGTCGCGGTGATCAGTGAGCAAGCTCCGGGGAAAACCGATATCACCTGGGTGCGGACCCAAGATGCCCGGCGCGCGGCGGGTCTTCTTTCCGCCAGGCTCGCCGGCCAACCGTCACAGCATCTGCGGCTAGTGGGTGTGACCGGTACCAACGGAAAGTCGACGACTTCCTTCTTGTTGGATGGAGTGTTTCAAAGACTCGCACCACCTTCTGCACTGATGGGAACGGTGGTGCACCGTGTGGGCTCCCACAGTCGCCCGGCGCGACATACGACTCCCGAGGCGCCCGAGGTGCAGGTCTTCCTGAAGGCTTCGGTGGAGGCGGGTTGCCGCTTCGGCGTGTTGGAAGTTTCTTCTCACGGACTGGCTCTCGGCCGGTTGGAAGGTACCGAGTTCGAGTGTGCGGTCTTCACCAACCTGAGCCGTGACCACCTCGACTTTCACCGTGACATGGAGGACTACTTCGCCGCCAAGCGGCTGTTGTTCGAGCGCCATCTTCGTGCCGGCGGGACAGCCGTGATAGGACTCGATGACGCCTATGGCCGACGGTTGGCGGAGACCCTGGGCGCATCCGTGCTCACTTACGGGTTCTCGCCGGAGGCCAAGCTGCGTATGGAGAATCTGGAAGCCAGTTTCGATGGGCTGAGGCTGCGCTTTCGCGATGGCGACGCGGTTCGGGAAGCGAGTAGCCGACTGGTGGGTCGTCACAACGCCTTGAACTTCCTCGCCGCCTATGGGGCGGCGCGCGCCTTGGGGCTCGACTCGGCAGACGTCTTGAGAGCGCTCGAGCAGGTCGGCGACGTACCGGGACGATACGAGCTGATCGAAGCCGGACAGCCCTTCCACGTGGTGGTGGACTATGCCCACACCGACGACGCGCTACGCAACATTTTGGAGGCGACCCTCGCTCTTCCGCATCGCAAGGTACTTACCGTCTTCGGGTGCGGCGGCGACCGGGATCGCTCCAAGCGTCCCCTCATGGGAGCGGTAGCCGCTCGCCTGTCCGATGTGGTGGTACTGACATCGGACAATCCGAGGAACGAAGACCCGCTTGCCATCATCCGGGAGATCGAGCTCGGCACCAAAGGACCACGGTGCCAGGCGGAGGTTAGAATCGAGCCGGACCGTCGCAAGGCCATCGCCCTTGCTGTTTCACTGAGCGAACCGGGGGACGTCGTCCTGTTGGCTGGGAAAGGCCATGAGCCCTACCAGCTCATCGGGGAACGAGTGATTGCGTTCGACGATCGAGAGGTGGTGCGCGGCATCTTGACGCGGCGCATGCAGCCGCTCAACAGCAACTAGGAGATTAGTGGAGCTGACCGCAGCAAAGGTCGTTTCTTTCACGGGAGGAAGGCTCACGTCGGGCCGGGCGGAAACGCCGATCGAGTCGGTCTCCATCGACTCACGCACCATCGAGCCGGGAGGCTTGTTCTTTGCCATTGTTGGACATCGTTTCGACGGACACCGTTTCGTGACGCAGGCCCTTGAGCGCGGAGCGGTAGGGGCGGTGGTGTCACAGCCCCTACCGGAGACCGCCGAGGGCGAAGAGGGCGTGAGGATTCACGTGAAAGACACGGCCGTGGCGCTCCAGAACCTGGCCAACGGGGTCCGTCGGTCGGCGAAAATCAAGGTGGCAGCGATAACCGGAAGCGTGGGCAAGACCACGGCGAAGGAAGCGACGGCGGCGGCTTTGGCGGTTCGGTTCCGCGTGCTCAAGTCGGAAGGGAATCTGAACAATCTCTACGGCCTTCCCCTGTCGATCTTGAGGCTCAAAGACGAAGAAGCCGCGGTCCTCGAGATGGGAATGTCCGCGCCGGGAGAGATCGCCCGTCTCACCGAGATCGCCGGTCCCGACGTGGGAGTCCTCCTCAACGTGGCGGAAGTCCATCGGAAGTTTTTTCCGTCTCTCCAAGCGATTGCCAAGGCGAAAGGGGAGCTCTTCGCTGGCTTGGGGAAGGGGGCGATCGCCGTCGTCAATGCGGACGATCCCTTGGTCCTCGAGCAGGCCCGTCGGTTCTCCGGCCGGCACATGCGTTTTGGAGTGGGGGAAGCGGCGGAGCTCCGGGCCGGGGAGATCACCAGAACACCGGAAGGGTTGCGTTTCATGGCAGGGATCAACACCGAGAGTGCGGAGGTTCGAGCCTCTCTCCATGGAGCGCACAACGTGTACAACCTTCTTGCCGCACTGGCCGTCGCCCACGCGCTCGGCATCTCCCTGGTGGAGGCGGCGGGTGGTCTTCGCGGTCTAAGGCCGGCGCCCCATAGAGGAGAGCGCATTCTGTTTCAGACCGGCCCGCTGGTGATCGACGAGACCTATAACTCCAATCCGGCGGCGGTGAGCGCGGCGCTTGATTCTCTGTCGAAAGAAGACGGAGCGCGGCGCATTGCGGTGTTGGGGGACATGTTGGAGCTCGGCGAGCGTGCCGAGTTGCTTCACCTCGAGTGCGGCCGCCGAGCCGCCGAGAGCGGATTATCTCTTCTCATCGGCGTGGGCCGGTTGGGGACCCTCATCGTGGAGGGTGCTCGTCGCGCCGGTATGCCGGAGACGGAGCTGGTTACCGCCCACGATGCCGCGGAGGCGGGAGCCATTCTCGCCCGCCGGGCAGGGCGGGGAGACGTGGTGCTGCTCAAGGCCTCACGAGGCGTCGCTCTGGAGGCGGCTCTGGCCGTGCTGCGGGACCGATTCACCGCGGAGTCGGACTGATGTTGTTTCATCTTCTCTATCCGCTCCATACGGACTTCAGCGTTTTCAATGTCTTCCGTTACGTCACATTCCGGACTGCCTGCGCCACGCTCACCGCGCTGGTGCTGAGTCTGCTGCTGGGTCCCCGGCTCATCGGACGCCTGCAGCAATTCCAAATCGGCGCGCACATCCGAAAGGAAGGACCGGAGGGCCATCAGTTGAAGGCCGGAACTCCCACCATGGGAGGGCTCTTGATTCTGGTGGCGATCGTGGTGCCCACCCTCCTTTGGGCCGACCTCGGAAACGTGTTTGTCTGGATCGCCCTGGCCACCACTCTCGGTTACGGCGCCATTGGTCTGGCGGACGATTACTTGAAGCTCGTTGGTAAGCGCTCGGCGGGACTCACCGTGCGCTCCAAGCTCGCTCTCCAGATCGCTGTGGCCACGGCGGCGGCGACGTTCCTGGTGGCACTTTCCCATCGAGGCGCTTTCAGCACCGAGTTGCTGTTCCCGTTCTTTAAGGAGATAAGACCCGATCTCTCGTGGTTCTTCGTTCCATTCGCCGTGTTGGTGATGGTGGGGGCTTCCAACGCCGTGAATCTCACGGATGGACTGGACGGTTTGGCGATTGGTAGTGTCTTGATCGCGGCGGCCGCCTATACCGTGCTGACCTATGTCACCGGTCACGCGCAGTTCTCGGCCTACCTCGACCTCATCCACATCCCGCGGATTTGGGAGCTCACCATCTTCGGCGGCGCCATGGTGGGGGCTAGCCTCGGGTTTCTGTGGTTCAACTGTTACCCGGCTCAGGTCTTCATGGGCGACGTAGGATCGTTGGCACTGGGCGGCGCCATCGGAACGGTGGCTCTCCTGATCAAACAGGAGTTGCTTTTGATTCTGGTGGGTGGCTTGTTCGTGGTGGAGGCTCTATCGGTGATCATTCAAGTCGCGTCCTTCAAGCTGACCGGCAAGCGGGTTTTTCGGATGGCGCCTCTGCACCACCACTTCGAGCTCAAGGGCTGGAAGGAGCCGAAGATCATCATTCGGTTTTGGATCGTTGCCATCATCTTCGCGCTCGCCAGTCTCACGACGCTGAAGCTGAGGTAAATGAGAGGGCGGAACGCGGATGGGCAGCGAAGACTACCGGGGTCGCCGGGTCCTGGTGGTAGGGCTCGCGCGGAGCGGCTTGGCAGCGGCGGGATTCCTGCTGCGTCGCGGAGCCAAGGTGCGGGCGAACGATGCCAAGCCGGTGGGGGAGCTCTCGTCACGCGTGGCGGAGCTGGCCGATCAAGGAGTGGAGGTCATTGCCGGGTCCCATCCTGCCGGGTTGGTGAGCGACGTGGATTTGGTGGTGGTGAGCCCGGGCGTTCCTCTCGAAGTGACTCCCTTGCGAGAAGCGAGGGAGCGGGGGATTCCGGTATGGGGAGAGCTGGAGCTTGCCTTTCGGGAGATCGATGGGCCGGTGGTGGCGGTGACCGGGACCAAGGGCAAGTCCACCACCGTGACTCTCATCGCCGAAATCTTGCGGCGAGCCGGCCGTCCGGTCGTTCTGGGCGGGAACATCGGCCGACCGCTCATCGGCCTGGTGGAAGAGCGCGGATCCGATTCTCTGTTCGTGGTGGAGGTGTCGAGTTTCCAACTGGAAGCGACGGAGAGCTTTCGCCCCAAGGTAGCGGTGCTGCTCAACGTGACCCCCGATCATTTGGATCGACATCCCTCTTTCCAGGCCTACCGAGAGGCCAAGGAGCGCATTTTTGCCAATCAGGAGCAGGAGGATTGGGCCGTCGTCTACGGCGGCAATCCCCTGACGTTAGAAATGGCGACTAGGAGTCGAGCGCGAAAGATCTACTACAGTCTCGACTGTATGGCCGACGGGAAGCCACACGTCTGCGTAGAAGACGGTTGGATCGTCCAGCATGAGGACTCGTTCATCGATGAATGGATTCCGCTGGAAGCCATCGCCGTTCCTGGACAGCACAACGTGGAGAACGTGATGGCCGCTGCCGCGGCGAGCCATGCTCTGGGAGCGACAGCGCAGGTCATGGGAGAGGCGGTGTCCGACTTCCGCGGCATCCCGCACGCTCTGGAAAGAATCGGTGAGATCGCGGGTGTTTCTTTCTACGACGATTCCAAGGCGACGAACGTGGCGGCCGCTCAAGCAGCCATCGCGAGCTTCGCCGGCGGCGTTATCTTGGTTTTGGGGGGGCGCTCGAAGGGTGCCAATTTCGAAGTCCTGCGCGACGATGTGAAGGGGAAAGTCAAGCTGGTGCTCTCGCTGGGAGAGAGCAGGGAGCAGATCGCGGGGGCTCTAGCTGGAGAGGTACCGGTTTTGCCCTGCGAAAGCTTGCGCGAAGTCGTCGAGCAGGCCTTTGCACACTCGGAGCCGGGGGATACCGTGCTCTTCTCGCCGGCCTGCGCCAGCTTCGACATGTTTGCCGACTACGCGGAGCGAGGAAGGCTCTTCAAAGAGGAGGTGCGACGGCTGGAGAGGAGTCGGGCGGCCAGGAAAGGCCGCGGGGAGAGGAAGAGAACCAGGCGATAACCCATGGCCAAGAAGCTGTCCGCGGACCGAACCCTTTTCGCCGTCACCATCGGACTGGTCTTTTTTGGATTGGTGATGCTCTACAGCGCTTCGGCGGTGGTGGCGGATGCGGCCCATCGGAGCTCCTATTTCTTCCTCATCAAGCAATCGCTCTGGGCGGCGGTCGGCCTCCTGGTCATGGCGGTGTTGATGCGGTTGGACTACCGCAGGCTTCGGCAGCCCGTCCTGGTGTACGGTTTCCTGCTGTTGAGCGTGGTGCTTCTGATCGCGGTGCTCTTCTCTCCGCCGTTGAAGAACGCCCATCGCTGGCTGCGTTTCGAGCTGCTTTCTTTCCAACCCTCGGAGATGGCGAAGTTGTCGCTCATCTTGACGGTGGCCTACCTGCTGGATCAGAAGCGCGATCGGATCGACGACTTTCTTGCCGGCCTCTTCCTCCCCTTGGTGGTCACAGCATTCCTGGCCTTCTTGGTGCTCATCGAGCCGGACTTCGGGACCGCTTCGTGCCTGGTCTTCGTAGGTTTTTGTTTGTTTTTCGTGGCCGGCGCACCCTTTCGTTATCTGGTGGGGTTCGTTGCCGGGGCAGCACCCCTCGCCTATTTGCTCATCGTTCGCGTGGATTATCGCCGTGACCGGCTCATGGCGTTTATCGATCCCTTCGCGGATCCCTTGGGAAGGGGCTTTCAGATTATCCAATCCCTCATCGCGGTGGGTACAGGAGGTATTCTGGGGGCCGGATTCATGCGAAGCCGGCAGAAGCTCTTCTATCTCCCCGAGCCCCACACCGACTTCATCTATTCGGTCATCGGTGAGGAATTGGGTCTGCTCGGGGCGCTGGCGGTGCTCGGCGCGTTCGTTTTGTTGCTGTGGCGGGGCGTGGTCATCGCGCGACGGGCTCCCGATCTTTTTGGAGCCCTCTTGGCCAGTGGTCTCACCGCACTCATCGTGGGCCAGGCACTGATCAACATGGGAGTGTCTCTCGGAGTGCTTCCCACCACCGGGATTCCGCTGCCGTTCATATCGGCGGGTGGGTCTTCCCTGGTGACATCCTTGGCGGCAGTCGGATTGCTGCTAGGCATTTCCCAGCATGCGAGGTAGCGATTGTCGAGGCGCCGGAACGGCCTGCGGTTGCTGGTTGCGGCGGGCGGCACCGGGGGGCATCTCTACCCCGCGCTGGCGGTGGCACGCGAGCTCGCCAGTCGAGAACCGGAGGCGGAAGTGATTTTCGTTGGAACGCGGCGAGGCCTGGAAGGGAAGGAAGTGCCTCGCGCCGGGTTCCCGCTGGAGATCGTTAAGGTGGAGCCGCTTCGTGGCGGATCCTTCTTGCGAAAGGTGAAGGGCTTCTTGCAGATCGCCCCGGCGATGGTTGAGTCCTCCCGACTCCTTCGACGCATACGGCCGCAGGTGGTGATGGGAGTGGGCGGGTACGTCTCGGGCCCCTTGCTGGCGGTCGCCACTTTATCGGGGGTCCCGACTCTGATTCTGGAGCCCAACGCGGTCCCAGGGCTCACCAATAGATGGCTATCTTCTCTAGTGGATGCCGCGGCGCTCGGCTGGGACGAGACGCTTCGTTACTTCCGCCGGAACGGGTTCGTAACCGGCAATCCGGTGCGGGAGGAGATCACCCGGGTAGGGATTCGTCCGGTGACGGACAAGATTCACTTGCTTGTTTTCGGCGGAAGCCAAGGCTCCCATGTGCTGAACCGGGCCATGGTGGATGCGTTACCTCTTCTTGGGTCGTATCGCCATCGACTGGAGCTCACCCATCAGACCGGGGAAGCGGAAGTGGAGTGGGTCCGAGTGGCCTACCAGAAAGAGGGTTTTCCCGCCCGCATCGAAGCCTATTTGGACGAGATGGCCAAGGAATACGAAGCCTGTGATCTAGTGGTCTCGCGGGCGGGAGCCACCACCTGCGCGGAGCTGGCAGCCGCCGGAAGGCCATCGTTATTGGTTCCCCTACCGCTGGCGGGGGGACACCAGCGACCAAATGCCGAAGCCATGGAGCGGGCGGGTGCGGCGCGGATGATTCCTCAGCAAGAGCTCTCTGGCGAAAGTCTGGCGCAAGCGGTCATCGATCTCTTGGAGGACCCGGCACGGCGACGCATGATGGCGGAGGCGGCTCGGGCTCTGGCGCGGCCCCAGGCGGCTCGCGCCATCGTGGATCGCCTGCTCGAGCTCGGGCGATCCCGGGTTGGGGAGGTGGCGGCATGAGCGCTCCCTTGTTCTCCCGCCGCACGCGAATTCACTTCGTGGGAGTGGGAGGGATCGGTATGAGCGGGCTGGCCGAGGTTCTCGTCAATCTCGGCTACCCGGTGAGCGGCTCCGATCTGCGGTCGAGTGGGGTTTGCGTGAGGCTCCAATCTCTGGGGGTGAAGTTCTTCGAGGAGCATCGAAAGGAACAGGTGCACGACGCCGACGTGGTGGTCGTCTCCTCGGCGGTGCGTCCGGACAACCCCGAGCTCGCGGAGGCCCGGCGACTTCAGATCCCCGTCATTCCACGAGCCGAGATGCTGGCGGAGCTGATGCGGCTCAAGTACGGGATAGCGGTGGCCGGCTCGCATGGCAAGACCTCGACCACCTCGATGGTGTCGGTGGTACTGGATCAGGCAGGCCTGGATCCGACCCTGGTGATTGGCGGCCGGCTCGGTACTCTGGGGAGCAACGCCAGACTGGGCCGCTCGGACTTCATGGTCGTGGAAGCAGATGAGTCGGATCGAAGCTTCCTACACCTGTCTCCGGTGGCGGCCGTGGTCACCGGGATCGATCGGGAGCATTTGGAAGCCTATAGCGACATGGAGGATCTGAAAGACGCTTTCTTGGATTTCGTGAACAAAGTTCCTTTTTACGGAGCGTCGGTGCTCTGCCTGGACGATGAGAACGTGCAGGACATCTTGCCCCGCATCAAGCGACGTTACCTGACCTACGGGTTCTCGACCCAGGCGGAGATTGCCGCCGAGGCCATCAACCTTTCTGGTGTCAACTCCTGCTACCGCTTGAGGATTCGCGGTCGAGAAGCGGGCTCGATCAAGCTCCGGGTTCCGGGACGGCACAACGTGCTCAACAGCCTGGCGGCAGTGGGTGTGGGTTTGGAGCTGGGTGTCTCACTGGAAGACATAGCGACGGGCCTCAAGGCCTTTTCCGGTGTGGACCGTCGATTTCAAGTCAAGGCGGACCATGGGGGAATCTTGGTGGTGGATGACTACGGGCATCATCCCACCGAGATCCGAGCGACTTTGGCAACCGCCAAAGAGGCCTTCGGGCGGCGCACCATCGTCGTCTTCCAGCCCCACAGATTTTCTCGCGTGAGAGCGCTCTTCGAAGAGTTTTGCCGGGCCTTTCACCAGGCCGATCTACTGCTGGTGACGGAGATCTATCCGGCTGGGGAGGATCCTCTCCCGGATGTGACCGGCGAGCGTCTGGCGGAAGGTATCAAGGTGCACGGTCACCGCGACGTTCGTTTCGTGAGGGACTTGCGAACGATTCCCGGGCTCGTCAGGGATGAGCTGCGAGAGGGGGACCTGGTCATGACGCTTGGTGCGGGCAGCGTGACGTCGCTCGCCGACGATCTGGCGGAGATGATCTGTGAACGTGACTGAGCACCCGGTGGCACAACTGGTGGCCGCCTTCAGGGATGCGGGAGTGCGCTTTCGGCGCGAGGAGCCACTGGCTCGCTACACCACGGTAGGGCTGGGCGGTCCCGCCGAGTTGTTGGCGTTTCCCACTTCGACCGAGGAGATGCTCGCCGCCGTTCGCCTGGCCAACGAGCTGGAAGTTCCCAGCCGCGTGCTAGGAGGCGGCAGCAATCTGCTGGTAAGCGACCAGGGTGTAAGGGGAGTGGTGATCCACACCGGCGCCATGAAGATCGTCCGGTTCGAAAGTGGTGGAGAAATCGAAGCCGAAGCCGGCGCACATTTCCCGGGACTAGTGCGAGCCGCAGTCTCGCGGGGGCTGCGGGGGCTGGAAGGCGGGGTGGGGATACCCGGATCGATCGGCGGCGTGCTGGCCATGAATGCCGGGGCGTTCGACTTTTCGGTTGGGCAGTGGGTCGAGCGCGTCACCGTAGTTTCTCCACAGGGAGAGAAGCTGGAGCTCCCGCGCCAGCGGATCGATTTTTGCTATCGGGCATCTTCTTTTGGAGACGATCTGGTGGTTGCTCATTGTCGGTTGAAACTGGGGGAGGATGACCCACGAGCCATCCGGGCGGACATGGATAGGCAGATGACGATTCGACGAACCAGTCAGCCGGTGGGTGTGAAGAGCGCGGGGTGCATCTTCAAGAATCCGCCGGGCGAGTCGGCGGGCAGAATCATCGACGCTCTGGGTCTCAAAGGACTTCGTGTGGGCGGGGCTCGGGTCTCCGAGGTGCACGCCAACTTCATCGTGCACGAAGGCGAAGCCACTGCTTCGGACGTTTTGGCGTTGATCGAGCAGATCAAAGAGAAGGTGTTTCGGGAAACGTCCATCGACCTTCAGGAGGAAGTCAGACGGTGGAGTTGAAGACGCGATCGGCGGGGGGCACGACGCCGCCCGAGCGCTTCCTGAGGAGGCGCGTCCGGCCCCGGCGTGCCTCCCGAAGAATATTGTTGGTGGCACTTCGCTCGCTGGGAGCGGTCAGCGGGCTCGCCGCCCTCGCCGCCGCGGGGTTCTGGACCGCCGCCGCGGCGGGGAGAGCTCCC
>Ga0209521_10000721_pt1 | contig 26101 bp, 43 predicted proteins | sample Rifsed19ft4_FD_184016 | JGI IMG/M metagenome (GOLD analysis project Ga0209521, IMG submission 184016) | Soil microbial communities from Rifle, Colorado, USA - sediment 19ft 4 (version 2) | ecosystem: Environmental > Terrestrial > Deep subsurface > Rock core/Sediment | place: Rifle, Colorado...
AATTTTCGAGTATCTATCTCTAGCATAGCAGGACGAGATCCCCTTCCCTTTAAACTCCTGCTGTGTATTCTGTCTACCATCTTCAATAGGATATGTACCCTTCTTCAAATAATCTCCTAATAACCTCAGTGCCTTTTCTTCCTACTTGTTCACTTAAACCTTCATCTGAAGGATACATATCTACGTATCTTAACATTAGAGAGTCCCAGTTACCCACTATAGACTCAGCCTCTGTTGATATCCTCTCTAGGTATTTTCTTCCTTTATCTGTAAGTACTAAATCCATCTAAACCTCCACATAGTCACCAGAAGCTGGAAGTTCCTTAATAGCCTCTGGAGGAATACTCCCTTCATACTGAAAGATACCAGGCCTGGTCTCTACTAATTATCCGCTATTAACATGAGATTGGTCTGGGTCTGATGGTGAAGTTTATTAAAGTCTATGGCTATACCTTGGTTCGGATCTAGTTCCCTAAATATCTTAGGTTCCCTCGCAGACATCCGTCCCCTCACTAAATAGGTTATTGTCTACCAGTAGTTATATCCGTCACTTTCCCTTCAAGATGCCCTTGTTCCAATAATGATGTTAAAGTAGTATTGTATTCAGCCTTCCCCACTTCATCCAAATTAAAGTATTTCTTCCACTCTAGTATAAAAGTGACAGGAAAAGTCACAGCCCGAAGTCCCCAGCATTTCTCCCCTTTGAAGGCCTCTACCACCTTAAGTGTTTTAGGATTACTGTGAGCACCTGCAGTGGTCAAGTAATCCTCCAATTTATTTAACTCTATTTTCTTCATTTCCTCTCTCTTCCTCTTTATCTCCTCTAAAGGCATTCATAGCAGCTAGTGTAACCATCCCCACAGCTGCAAATATAATAAAGGCTTCCCAGAATCCTACTTGAGTCCAGGCATACCCAAAAACCACCAGTGCAAGAATTGATCCCATCATTAGAACCTTCATTTAGTTCTCCTCTCTAAGTCTAGGATATATCTTTAACCCATATCCTTTAGGCTTAGGTACAGGTTTCTCCTCCTTTGAGTTATCAGCTATCATCATAGCAAAGTTAGCTACATCAGCAGCTTCTCCTAACACCTTATTACAAAGAAGTCTCATATCCTCCCCTGAACTTCCCATTGGAGGACCCATAAAAGACTGCAATACCTCCTCTAGTTCTTTAACCTCCTCTATCAAACGACCAAGAAGGAAAAAAGCAGAGCAAGTTCCCCAACCTCCTTTATGGTCGTTCGCTAGTAGTCTCTCCTCCATACGTTCTGAAAACCAGACAACTGACTCACGAGGCATGCTTATTCCCTCCTCCTTAAAATCTAGGTCCTTTCACCTTTTTACCAGTTACAGGATGAATTCTCCATCCAGATCTCCTATGTTTAGGTTTAGGTTCAGATCCGGATCCAAAGTCAGACTCAAAAGAGTGAAATATGTGGATGTCTTTTGTGTCCTCTCTCTCCTTTTCCTCCACTTCTCCTCCCTCAGATCCTCTAGGAAAGAAGAAGACAAAAGCAACTATTCCAATTGCAGCAAATATAGCGGAGGCTCCAAAGAAGCCCACATAGCTCCAAAGGAGAGCGAAGCCTATAAGTCCTGCAATGATGGTCATTAGAAAACTTTTACTAACCATAACTACTTCCTCCTTACTTGTGACCTAGCATTATCAGCTATCATCATGTAGTATCCAAAGCTTAAGTAGGGATAAAAACGCTGAGAAGATACCAGAAACAGCCAATACATACACCCCTAACATAAATGAAGAGGGACTAAACTTACCAAGTATTGTAAGCAACCCCAGTATCATCATAATTAACCACAGTACCAGCGTGTATGCTATACTTAAGTACACTTCCAGCATCCAATCCTTCTTACATACTCCCTCTACAGGTACTCTACCACCAAAAAGTGCCTCTACAAACCTTTTCTCTGTCCCTTCTATACGTTCCTCTATAGTTTCTAACTTTTTCATACTTTCTCCTTCTTCTCTACCTTCCTCTTACCTTCCCACCACCCAATCCCCTCTCTTATCCACCTATTTACCTCCCCTCTCCACTCCTCGTACTCCTCTCTCCACTTTTCCCCTTCCTCCATCCACTTACTACATTCCTTTTCCCATATTATTTTCTGACTGTCCCTCTCCTTACTTTCTTCTATCAACTCCCTAATTTTCTCAATCCACTCCCCAGTTTCCTCTCCCCAGTCCCCATCCTCCTCTTCCCCCTTTATCTTTTTCCTCCACCCCTCAGAAACCTCCTTCCACCACTTCCTCTTACTCCTCCACCCCTCCCAACCTTTTGCTAGTCTCTTTGTATATCCCTCCAACCATCTATCATTTACTGCCTCCATCCACCTATTGTATTCCTCTGTCCTCTTCGTACTTCTTTCTACCTGCGTCTTTTGTTTTTCCTCTCTCTTAGTTTTTTCCGCTAATCCCTTATAGTGATCCCTCAACCACCTGTCATATTCCTCTCTCCATCCTCCATATTTTTTCCTCCACTCTCCATACCTGTCCCTCCACTCCTGGTAAGCTTCTATCCAACCACCGTAGACCTTTTTTCTTTCATCCCGTCTCTCCTTCCACTCCTTATACACTTGTTTCATTTCCCCTCTCCTTCTACTCTCCTAATTTCCCTTCACACTCTCCTACTTCCTCTTCTACCCTCTAGTCTGTCTTCAATCTCTCCACTCTCTCAAGAGTATGCCCAAAAGTTTAGTCACAACTCCAGGCCAAACTAAAGACTACCAGACTAACTATAACTCCACCCATTTTAGAGCTTTCATATTACCTCTTATAAGACAAGTTAAGTTTCATATAGCCTGTTCTATACAGGCCCGAATACTTAGGCCTAATCCCTTTACCTAGAATACTGTATGTGGAGGACTCTATAATATCTGCTACCTTTTCATAAGCATCTTTCCTACTTATACCTTCTCCTCTTCCTCCACGAGATTGCTGAATTACTATCTCTGCCAATTTATTAAGACTTCGTCTTAAGTTCGCTTCAGTAGTTAACCCTTTAGAATATTCCCAAACTGCAACATCTACCTCATCTGGAATGAACTCCCATAAATCCTTTTCTCGAGTCCTGGAGGCCTCTTTCTTATACTTATACATATGGAGATCAAGATGACCTAATTCATGCCTAAATACAGTTCTTGCCGTAGAGATCTTCTGCTTGAGAGAACCCGATAAAGGTAAATCTATACGGATTATAGGCTTATCCGTCTTTGGATCCCAGTAAGCCCGTCCTCCTGCATGCCTCCAAGCCTCTCCATAATAATCCTTATCAGGATCTGCACTATTAACCTCTAATTGAACAGACTCTAGAGAAACAGAAAGACCGGTAGCAAGCTTTCTTAAGTTTTCTGAAACGGCAAGTTCTTCAGGATTCATCTCTAATTTCCTCCAACCTCTTCAGGTCTCATGTCAAAACCACCAGACTTTTCTCCCTCGATACGGTAAAGTAACGATTAAGTCCTTTCTGCCCATGGGTAATAATACGAACCTGTATTCCCAGAAAGGCGATTATAAGTATAAACACAAAAACCGGATCTTCTCCAGGAATCCTAGATAAAAAGATTGATACAATAGTTCCTAGTATTACCCATCCAGGATACACTTTATAAGGATGTCCAACCTTACCCAATAGACTGTTTATGGTCTTATAGTGGTTATACAATCGGAAAAAGCTATAGATAGGCACAAGCATCGCAAGAGCATGCCAGACTGGACACATACTGTCATCTTTAATCTCTTTCTTCATTTCAGACCAAGTTAAGCCCAGCCAAACGAATTGGTAAAGTCCAAAAGTGAATATCGTGAAGATGCCAACCTTCCACATAGGACGTTCCATCATTTCTCTCCTCCTTCAGTCTGGTACTTCAGTAGTCTAGTACCCTAGACACTCTACTGTAATTCCGAGACTTCGTCTCTCCTCTAAATTCCTTCTCCATTCCAACTCCACTCCTTTCCTATCTTAGGCTCCCCTACCTCTATCCTCATCCTTTCATAAAGTTTTTGTGTAACTTCTATATCTCCTGTAGCAGTATGAAAGATAACCCCACCAATAGGAATATGAAGAGTTTCACAAGCATACTTTAAGTTAAATCTGATCCCTCTCCTCCTAACACTTAAAACCCTTGCAGCATACTTAAAGTGCGATTCATCTTCTTCAGGCTTCATTTTCAGTTGAAGCCCCTTAAACAAGGCCGCAGTATCTACAAGTCTCCTGAGAGGTAATTCACTCATCAAAGGGTGTTTATTCCTTTTACTTTCTGCCAAGAGAAGACGGTGGTCAAAGATAAAGATGTTATGTCCTACTAGAGGAAGATGATTGGTAAGATCTCTAAACCAATCCAACACAAGGTTAATTGATTCTCCTCCATTTACCATTTCCTGAGTAATTCCTGTCACCTTAGTAACCTCAGGATCCACCTCTACCCCAGCATCTACTACCCTCGAAATGGCCTCTAAAGGTTTATGGTCTTTTACTACCATCACCCCCAGTTCCAAAATACGAGAGTTCAAGACATCAAGTCCTGAAGACTCAATATCAAGTACACAGTAGTTCTGCATTTTCTCTCCTTCCTCTAATAGCACTCATTATAAGAACAGTTTAAGCACTTAGAACACCCCTCTTGGTGGATCAAGTTGTATCCACACTCAGGACACAGGTTTCCATTTTTAGTTCCCTCCACAAAACTAGAGGGTTTAAATCCTGCTGCCTCCAGTAGAGACTTACCCAAAGCATCAGGAACTGATAGGATAGGTGAATCCTGTCCATTCCAAACATGATGAGGACAAGAGATCCCTATAAGTTGATTTGCCAGTACATCTGCTCCTATTCCAGCAGATAAGGCAGTAGATAAGACACGACCTAATGCCTCCGTAAAAGTACTGGTACACTCTCCAATCTTTCCCAGATTAAGAAAAACCTCTACAGGCTGTCCGTCACTATCTTTATTTATAGTAGCATACATCGTTCCATGACCTGTAACTACTCTATTAGTAGTACCCACAAGTACTTTAGGTCTTTTTACCAAAGGATGGCCTACCCTAGTTTCCAGGTTTTGGACTCCCAACTTTAAGACTTGAGTATCTCTACATCCATCCCTAAAGATAGTTAGACCCTTTAATTCCATCTGATAAGCCTGTAAGTAACAGTCTCGCACATTCTCTACAGTAGCACTTGAAGGCATATTTATGGTTTTAGATACTGCATTATCGGTGAAAGTCTGAAAGGCTTTCTGCATCTTTATGTGCCACTCTGGACTGATGTTATGAGCAGTCCTAAATATGTCCTTAACCTTCTGAGGAATTCCTTTTATTTCCTGGATAGATCCGGTCTCCCTAATTTTAGTCAAATCCTCTTTAGATAGAGAGAAAGAGTCTATTCCAGGAATCCTCCCCTCCATGGCCTCTATAAAGTAAGAAGAAAATTCTAACAGTTTAGTTCCATCCATCACAGTTTTAGTAAAAGAAACTGCAAATAGAGGTTCTATTCCGCTAGAACAACCAGCAATAATACTGATTGTTCCTGTAGGTGCGATTGTAGTAGGAGAGGAGTTTCTTAGAGGTAAACCTGTCTTATATTCAGGATATTCTCCTCTTTTACTAGCAAGAGTTAAGGAAGCATCTGTAACTTCCTTGTGAATAAAGTCCATTACTCTTCTAGCATAATTTAATCCATCTTCAGAATCGTATCTTACTCCCAACTGTAGCAGCATATCTGCGAAGCCCATTACTCCTACACCAATGCGACGGGTTTTTTTAGTCATTTCCTCTATTTCTGGAATAGGGTAACGGTTCATGTCGATAACGTTGTCCAACATATGGACTGCTATCCTGCATGTATAGTTTAACTTCTCCCACCACACCTCTCCTTCCTCAACCATATTAGCAAGGTTAATGGAACCAAGATTACAACTCTCGTAGGGAAGTAAGGGTTGCTCCCCACAAGGATTGGTACACTCTATCCTTCCCAAATGGAAGTTTACGTTTGCTTCATTTATCTTATCCAAAAATACTAACCCAGGGTCTCCAGTTTTCCAGGCCATCTGACAGATTAAGTCAAAGATCTCCCCAGCATTTACCTCCTTAACAACTGTCCCTGACCTTGGATTAACTAATCCGTAATCCTCTCTTAAAATAACCTTCTCCATAAAGGCGGAGTCTACTCCTACCGATATGTTAAAGTTCTGTAAAGAAACTCCATCTTCCTTTACAGAGATAAACTTCACAATATCCGGATGGTAAACAGATAGAACTCCCATATTGGCACCTCTACGAGTTCCTCCCTGCTTTACCACCTCAGTAGCAGTATCAAATGACTTCATGAAGCTTACAGGTCCTGAAGCAATTCCTCCAGTCCTTTTTACTATATCCCCTTCAGGTCTGATTTTACTAAAAGAAAAACCAGTTCCACCTCCACTTTGATGGATTAGAGCAGTTATCTTAACTGCCTGAAATATTCCCTCTATTGAATCTTCTACCGGAACAACGAAGCAAGCAGATAACTGCTGTAAGTCTCTACCAGCATTCATTAAAGTGGGTGAGTTAGGAATGAAATCTAACTCAGACATGATCCGGTAGAAGTCTTCTTCAGTCCTGGAGACATCTTGAGTCTCCTCTTTATAGTTAAGATCTGCTAATGATAAGTTATGTGCTACTCTCCTCCACATCTGGTCAGGTTTCTCGACAACATTACCTCCATCATCTTTTATTAGATACCGTCTGTTGAGTACCGTGATAGCGTTTTGAGTTAAGGTCTTTACCACTCTTCCCCCTCATCCAATATCTAGATCTTACCCCTATAGTAAGCCACCATAAGGCAGCTAGAGGTCCTAGCCAAACTGAATACTCACTGATAGATAGTAAAGCAATTGTTAGTAGTATCCACCAAGATTCTGTATACCTAGGCTTCCTAACCAAAGAATATAGAGTTATAAAAACCCAAACCACTGCTGCTGTTATACCTAACTCAACTGAGATCCTCTCCGGTAGTGAATGCAGCCCCCAAGAATAAGTAATACCTTTAGGTAGAAAAGAAGGAGAATCAGTCACTTCCAATCTTATTCCTAAATCTTTAATCGCTTTAGACCCCATCTCTAAAGTCCAAGGCTCAGTTCCTCTACTTAAATCCTCTCCGGCAGTATTTACCAGTAAGATAAGACCTACTACCAGAACGGTTAGTAATTGAGGTTTCCAATCTATCTTATGTTTCACTAAAAACCTAGATAGGAACAAACCTACAAACACCAACAGAAACACTGCAAATGCTGACCTAGATCCAGTAAATACTAGTCCCGCAGCCAAAAGAGGAGCAAACCACTTGAATCTAGTGTTTAAGATATAGATAGTTCCTATAGCCAACAAGGCACCAGCAGGATTAGGATTATCCAAAAGACCCATCTGCCTTCCTGGTTTACCTACCACCTCCTGATATACCAAGACTCCCGAATGCAGTACAAGTAGAGGAATTAACCACAGGAAAACCTCCTCTCCTTTATCTATCAAATACAATAGAAGGAAAGGAGTCATCCAAACTGTGTGATATAAAGTAACTTCCCAATTTCCTCTACCCCACCAAATACTCCCAGGAACCGCAATGTATAAGGAGACTAAAAGAATAACAAGACCTGCAAATGTAAGATTATGTTTTAGTTTTCCTCCTCCCAGAGCAAAGGCCGCCCCCAGAACCACCCACCCAAGCCCAAGCTCAACTCCTCTAAAGCCTTTAGTAGTAACAAATAGAGTTACCGCAAGTCCTACTAAGGATGCTACAAAGACACTGCGGTAGGTACTGACAGAACCTCTTTCACTTCTTTCAGAATTAAGAAACTTAGAGAAGTTCTGTCTAATAATCCATCCAACTGTATCCACCTTTCACCCCTAGCTACTGCATCATAGTATTCACTCAGATATCCCTGACGTACCTTTTCTAGTCTATCCAAGTTAACTAAGTGGTCTGGACCTCTATGTGCTAACCTCTTTTCCGCCTCAGAAACTGGAATATCTATAAAAATAGTTAAGCTTGGAGTTATAGAAGGAAGTAATGAATCAATAAAACTCCTATCTACTCCCCTTCCATACACACTGTAAGCTACTGCAGAGGCTCTATACCTGTCGCAAACTACTGTCTCACCTTCCACAAGATTACAAATGAACCTATTACACATACTCCACCTCGCAGCAGCAAACAGTAAAGCCTCTTCTTTAGGACTGATATGATCTCCTCTCTCTAAAATTCCTCTAACTCCTATCCCCACATCAGTAGTATACAGTTCACCAAACAAAGAGATATTTGGATATAAAGAGTCTAACAGTATGTTAGCTTGAGTAGTCTTCCCACAGCCATCAATCCCTTCAAAGACAATTAACTTACCTAACCCGTAAACCTCCACCTTCTCTCCTACCTCCCTTATCTTTCAAACTTCCACTACCTATTATCACCATTAGAAGAGAAAACCACAAAGGCCACAGTATGATAGGAGCTATCCACTCAATCAATGCTCTCGGTTTGTCTCTAGGTTTAGAAGTCTTTAACACAATAACTACCCCCAAACAGCCCAAGGAATATATAGCGTAGGTTCCTGCTAGAGTCCAAATCCACCAAGTCATAATCCACTCACTCCCTAATTTTCTCTTCTTTCTTCCTCAAATACCAAGTATCCATCTTTGGGAAGGGAGACATCTGTAGGAACGCTTATAGTCTCCCAGTATAAACTAGTAGCCCCCATATAGTCTATCTTATACCTATTTACCTTTTCTCCAGTCATATATAGACGTACAGGTCCCTCAATAAACCTCAAAAGTACTTTCATTTCCCTACTCCTGTACTACCAAATCCTCCTTCCCCCCTCACAGTTTCTGACAGTTCAACTACTTCAGCAAACCTCGCTTGTTTTACAGGACACAGAACTCCTTGAGCTATCCTGTCCCCTTTAGTAACCAAAAAGGCGTCTTTAGAAAAGTTTCCTAAAATTACCTTTATCTCTCCTCTGTAATCGCTATCAACAGTACCAGGAGAATTCACCACCATTATTCCTCTAGTAGCAAGACCAGACCTAGACCTAACTTGGATTTCGTATCCTTCAGGAACCTCAAAGAACAGACCCGTAGACAGTACTCTTACATCTCCAGAAAGAATAACAGCAGGCATATCAGAACTAATGTCAAACCCAGAAGCCCTCTCTGACTTGTACTCAGGCAAGCTTGCTCCTTCCCCTAACTTAACCTTCACCATAATTTTCTCCCTAGACTCCTCCTTCAAAATAAGTTTTCTTCTTGCTTGTCCCGGAACTTGCATTACCATCGCTCCTTCTCCTTTTTCATTTAAGATGTATAGGTTTTGTTACTTCCCCATCAAACACCCGGTTCTTCTGACTTAAAGGAGTACGTATAGTCCTAAATCTAGGACTAGATACCACAGTCTGTCCTCTAATTATATCTCCTGGTGATGTTAAGTTAGGACTAGGATTCGGCAGTCTTAATGTCTTTCCTCTTAACAACTCCTTAAACTGGTCTTCTGACAACTTCAGTCCACTAAATCCAGAAGATCTTTGTTTCAATACTCCCTCAGGAGTAACGTATCCATAGAACTTATTCATAACAAAATAAGCTCGTAATGCTTTACCAATTTCCTGTAAGTCTCCTGCATCAGGACCAGTAGGTAGAGTCGCACAGCAATATATACTGTCTGTATCACAATAATAAAGAGAACCTTTAGAAAGAGCTTGCGCCATTAACTTATGATGTCTAATGCGGGCTTCAGCACGTATCCTCATAGTTATAGCAGGTTTGGTAACCCTAGCTATATGCTGCTGTAATCTACCTTTTACAGGTCTGTCTATCTCAACATATTCCTCATACTTGTCAATAGGAATAGTTCCCTCTAGGTCTTTTACAGTAGAAACGTGCTTGATTCCTGTCCTAGACCTAGATTGAGCAAGTTTTCCCACCAGTTGAAGTCCCAATAGTTTCCATAGTCTTGCTAGGTCTCCTTCAGAAGAAGACCTTAACTTACACACTACCTCTCCAAAGTCTTTCAGTATAGGTGCAGTTTTTCCATCCAACTGAGCCTTCAGTTTAACTTTAACCCCCAAGGAAGCAGCATACCTAAGTTCCTCCATATCCCACCAACCCCCAAACTTTCCCGTAGGAAATAGGAGTTGTCCTCCATGGTGGAGAGGAAGAGGAGGAATATACATATCGTCAGGAACCTCCACTTCTGCTCTTCCGATAATTCCTCTATCCATTGAAGGCAAAACAAAACTCATCTTTCCTACTGGAACAGGAGTATCGTAACAAGAGACATACATACTCCTTATATCGTATAAGTTTAGATTCTCTCCATATCTAGTATAGACCTCGTTCCTTGCTCCGTACAGAGCGGCTCTAATCTGAGTTTCGTGCTCCAGATTACTTTCAATTTTATCTAAAGGATAAAAAGAATCAAAGATTCTCAGAGAGGTTTGAGCTAAAGTTTGACCTGGTTCTAAGATGTCAAAGGTCTTTATCAACTCAAAAACAAACTTCTCGTAGACTTCAGACAAACTCCTGCAATCTCTCTCCAAATATGCTCTAAATACCCTCCTTTCCTCTAGAGACATATCCTTGATAGGTCTAGTAGAGGAGTGATCCCAACTTAACTTTTCCTCTACCCCAAAAATTATACAGGCCTTCTCCAATGACGTCCTCAGTAGTTGATAAGAGTCTCTAAAAGTTATCTCGGTATCTGTCCACCTAAGTACTCCTAAACCTCCTTCTATAGACACCCTTTGCCTATGTCTAACAAGACAGTCCAGAATAAACCTATTGTCAAAATGGGCTGCATTGTGTGCATACAAGCGAACAGGACCTATATTGTCTCTAACATACTCCAGAAATTCCCAAATTACATCCTGGTCTTCCTCCAATTTCAGAAAGTCTTTATACTTATTTCCATCAAAAACCCCAACAGCAATAGGGTTATCCCACCCCAGAGTCTCAATGTCAAAAGTATGTGTGTATAAGGTCATCCCGGTAACTCCCGTTGTCTCCTAACTCTAATAAGACCCAAATCTTCTCCTCTTTCTTGGGCTCTCACTCGTCTTGCAAGGGATTCAAAAGGCTGCCTAACTGAAATTATCATCCTTAGAACCTTGTAAGGATTCTGAGAACTAACATAAGCACCAGGACTCCCAGTTCCCAGCATATTGATAATTGCCTCTGCCTTATCAGCAAGGGACTTTCCGGTTCCTCCTAGTTCAGTGGCTATACTTCCAGGCTCACCAAAGACCATTGTGTCAGTATCTCTTGACATAGCAGCAATATAGTCTCGTCTAACTCTCTGTCTCTGTCCTCTCCTCTGTCCACTTACATTTAACTCTACTACCCACCTTGCATATCTAAATTCTAACTCACTGTATCTTTCGCACTCGTAAACTGCTGCCATAAGTAGCTGATCCACAAAGTGGATGAATCTAGAAGGAACCATATTCCTAAGATCGTATACTATATCTACTCCATCAGTAGTCTGAAGTTCACTCATGTCCTGCTGATAAGGCAGACGTCTAAGAGCCCCTTGGGTCATTAACTCTCTGACTCTGGGATTTAAACTCAAACCCCTAGGATAAGGTTTAGGCCTCAACTCCTTAAACCCAGATCTGGACGATCCGAATAACTACCAAAGTTACCAAGATCCCAACTCCTATCAGGAACAGATCTCTTACTAACCCTTTATTCACCACTTTTTCTCTCCTAAACATACACTTTTTCCTTCTTTCTTGCCTCCAGAAAATCCTCCAGAGGTTCCATCTCTCCCCAGTTCTTTCCCACCTTAATCTTAACCTTGAAAGGTACTACACCTCCCACTAGTTCAGTTGCATATTCTTCCATCCTCCTTTTAATCTCTAGACCCACAACAGGCTCCTCTACATCAAAAAGGATACTGTCATGCACAGGAAACAAAGGCCAGGCCCCCAACTCCTCTCTAGCCTCCCACATATCCAACATACAGAACAGATTGATATCAGAAGCAGCAGACTGTACCTTAAAGTTAACTCCCTGCCTAAGTACCTCATGCATGAGATCCTCAGGTATGTATCCGAATCTTCTTCTCCTCCCGAAGAGAGAAATTAACTCTCCATGCTTCCTTATTTGTCTCTCAGTAATTGTATTATACTCCGCCAATGAAGGAAACATAGAATCTATTATTTGCAAGAAATCCAAAGTGTCCTCTCTAGACATTTGGAACCCAGCTTGCATAGAGTCTATCCCTCTTTTATACATCCGCCCAAAGACTCCAGTTTTCGCTTGTCCTCTAGTTACAATCCTTCCTGATCTTTCAGTTCCTGCTCTGGCAACAATCTCGTGAATCTCCTGATTCGGATCTTTATCTCCTTCTTTAATTAACTCTATCAGATGCTGGTCCTTCATCAAGACTGCATAAACTCGGATTTCAATTCCACTGAAGTCTACATCCAATAAGTAGTGTCCTTCTTCAGGAATGTAGATCTTCTTTATTCCTCCTTTCTTAGATACATTCATTACTGAAGGATCTTCGGTAGAGATCCTTCCGGTTTCTGCACCCCACAATTTAGTAAAAGGATGGATCCTAAAGTTAGGATCAACAAACTTGGCCACCCCTGCCACATAAGTACTTTTAAGTTTATTAGCCTCTCTGGCCTCCACCACAAGCCTAACTGCATCAATATCCATATAAGAACGTAAAGCTTTCTTGTTAGAAGTTCTACCATACCTCTTAATTACAGGAAGCCTTAAAGTGTCATACAAATAAGGTATAACTTCAGTAGGAGACTGAGGATTTAGACCAAATCCTACCTCTTCCTCTAATTCCTTACAGGCATCATTATAGTCCTTCTCCAAAACTCCATCCAAGTCCATTAACTGGTTTATGTCTATCCTAATCCCTCTATGTCTTATTTCATTGAACATATTCACTGCAGGAATTAGAAGTTTAGCAAGAAGTCCATCACCAGTTGCAGAAACCTGCTCCTCTAACATAGGAACTATTTGTAGGTTATAACATACGTCTCTCGCAGCGTAAGGAAAAAGAACCTCATCCGGTACTAGGTCATAAGAAGCCTTCTTGTTAGGAAGATACATCTTCAGTTCCTGCTCCCAATCCGGAACTCCTAGCATCTTTCCTGCCAAGATCTTCAATCCGTGAGCATAAGATCTCTCATCAGTCAGAAAGTGCGCAAGTAGTGTGTCATATCTAACCTTAGGATGAAATCCAGCCTGCTTTAAGAAACCACAGTCAAAGTGACTATTATGAAAATCTCCTTCAATACTATCAATTACCTGGTGTAATCCCGGATGAGAAAGAAAGATAGAAGGAAAGATAAATCCCTCTTTAAGATCTACCGCCATTGCAATACATCTTATTTCATCTGGATCCATCCCATAAGGAAAGAACCCATTCTTGGTTGTTTCACAGTCTATAAGAGCTCTCCCAGCATTAGATATCTTGGTTAAAACCTCTACTATATTCTCCTCAGTCACAACAGTAGTTTTAGGTTCAACTGCCGTGACATACTTTCCCAGAGCATAGTTTTTCCCAGAAGCAAATGCATCTTGTAGATCCCTATATTCGTCCGGACGGTAAAGTACAGATGCAGGCTGTCTTACAGGAAGTACTGGTCCAACCTTAGTTTCAAATACTCGTCCTTCCACTGAAAGGACATTCACATCCCTTCCCAATAATTCTCTAACAGGTATATTACCCAAAGCAAGTATAACCTTAGGTTTGATGTAGTCTAATTCGGCTTCAAGTCTAGGCCTACAACAGTCCGCAGCTTTCTGAAGATGATACTCCTCAGCCTCAGGAGGATACCAACACAAGAAAGTATTGGTAATGTAGTAATTCTCGTATCCAGTTTTCCTCCCAACCTCCCTACCTAATATTCCAGAGGGACCTGTCATAGGCCTCTTCTTCTTTATTTCAGTTTCGGCAGGAGAGATGCCCACCCACACAGCCTCATAAGGTTCCTCTCCCACTCCTTCTCCAGAAACAAATCCTCTTTTTGCTTTAGAAATGCGAAGAGGACAATCCTCGCACCTACAGAGATCTTCAAACATCAAAATCTCCAATAAGCGAGGATTGTACCAAAGCCTTAACGTACTTCTGTAGATTAGAAACAGCTAACATAGGCACATCTTTCCTACTGAAGTCTAAAGGAGGAGGACTAGGTCTGATACCTTCTAGGTCTCTCCCTAGATATGCTAACCTCAAAGGTAAAGAACTCCACATGATATGGACATTATCCATAAAAGGCCTTTCATCATAGACATTTGAATAAACCTCCACATAGGCACAAGGCATAATTATGCCCAAAGACTTTACTATAGAATTCCTACTGGCTAAGACCTCTAAACTCGAAGGTAATCCAATCGCAGAGACTTTATCTTTAAATTTGGTGTAGCAGTCTCCTAACTCCTTTAAATTCCTTCCCTGCAGCATCCCAATGGTACTTCTAATAAAAGAAAAAGATTTCACCTGCTCCAAAAAGTCCAAAGACTCATCTATTGTCTTCTTCATCTTGATGTCGGTATCAGGAAGTACAACTACAGCAGGTCCAATATCTTCAACCAAGTCCTTGTACAGATCTACTTTAGGAACCCTAGGAACCTTAGGAGAATAGTCCATAATAACTATCTCTCCTTTTCTAGATTCCTTCTTGTAAAAATCTCTATACTCGCTAGATTCACTCGCTACGGTAGCATAGCATACATGAACCCCAGTAGTACAGAAGTAATCAAGTAAAGGTATAGGGGCTATTATAGGAGGTTTTATCATCCTTAATCTCTTCTTTTCTCATTATAAACCCTAACCACATTTTCGACACTGAACCTACCATAGTCTATCTTATAAGATTTCTTACCCCTCAAGTGAGCCTTATACTGAGCCCGTGAAAGATGTGTAGTTAGCTGCTCCAAAGAACACTCGTTAACCTCCATAAAGTGCTTCTTCATAATCTCTATATGTTCAGGAGGAAGATTACCTAGTTTTATGTGTTTCTCAGTACCAAACCAATGGACACAGTTATGACATTCAGAACATAAAGATATAAGAGAATATAACTTCTGTATGCCCTTCCAGTCATTATACACCCAATTTTCGTGGCAGTGAAGAGTCTTTAGTACATTCCCACATACCTCACACTTATGTCCAGCCCGCTTATAGACACCCTTCCTTAAAGCATCCCAAACCGGTTTAGGCAAAAGATTAGCAAGACTGTCTCCCCAGTTATTTGGAGGAACAGGCTGAATCTGCAACTTAAACTCTTTCTTACCAGCCGTCTTCATTCCCTCCAGGAATAAAGATACTACTCTTTCTTAACTGATCTAATACCTTCTGAGAATTATTAAACCTCCTCTGCAAATCCTCCAACTCAGCAACTAACTGGGCATTTTTCCTCTCTAACTCCCATATCAGTATTATCTTGCCATTACCTTCTTCTACAATATTCTTTGCTACCTTTCCTTGAACTGTAACAACAAAAGGAGAAACTATAGCAGTAGTTACAAAAACTACTACTGCAGTTATTACTACTGTCTTCCAATACATCCAAAATAGCTTCAAGATACAGGACTCCAGACTTTTTCTACATCTACCATATCCACTTCCATTACAGTCCACTTTCTCTCTAGTTTTTCTACTGTAACCTTCTTCGATACAGGATCTACTCCCAAAGTGAGATACTTCTTCCTTCAATAGTATAAATCATATTCCTCTCCTAACTCCCCAAATTAGTTTGTGCAGTTGGATAGATAAACGAAAACCTCTAGATTTACAATAATTAGCACACATCAGTAGTAAAGCCGGAGACACAGTGTCGTTAACCTTAGTAAAAGGAGAAATTAAGACCTTTGCTTTGGTAGGATAATTCCTAAGAGTAGAATCCAAATAAGACAAATCCTCTTTAGTTTCTACTACCATCTTTACTTGGTCTTGAGGCCTAAGAACAGCTAGATCCTCCATAACTCCTCCCTTACAACCAGAAGAAGGTCCTTTAATATCTACAACCCAACTGTCAACCTTTCCAAAGATTTCTTTAGGTATAGAAACTAATCCAGAAGTTTCTACTTCAACCTTATAAGAAGTCTTGCTACAAAGTTGACCTAGTAGTTCCTCAAATCCCTCTGGTTGTTGGAGGGGCTCTCCTCCAGTAATACATATCCACTTCACATGCTTGGGAGTAATATCCTCTACAATCTGAACAATTTCCTCCACTGTTAAAAGTTTTCCTATCCCCGGTTTCCAAGAGTATTTGGTATCACACCAAATACATCCTAAAGAACATCCCTGAAACCTTATAAAGGTGGTAGGCTCCCCTGCAAGAGTTCCTTCTCCTTGTAGTGAGTAAAAGATTTCACTAATTTCTACTGTACCCATTCCTCTCTCCTTGTTCTCTCCAAAATGCACTACTACTTATTATATCAGACTGGTTTATAATCAAATCTACAAGACTACTAGGTCTCTTATTCGCCTTAGTGGCCCAGAACCAAGTATTAGTGAACTTCTCATAGCATTTAGTCTTAAGACCTGACCGAACAAGTCTACAAACCATGTCCGCAGTACCTTTAGATGCTTCTACTCTAGAGAAAAATGCTAAGCCTTCATCGGGACGATAAGTTACCAACATCTTTTGGTTTCTGTTGGGACCCGCTGCTCTTCCATAAAGCCCCCACTGTGCATCTACAGGAATAACCTCAAACCCCAAAGACATACCAATAGACCCCGCAATTTGGTCCGCCCCTTTAGCATTTCCATGGATTAGGACTTCTACCCCACAATACTCTTTTATAGCCTCCTCGATAACCTCTCTGTCAAAAAAGTCCCTAGAACCACATACAAGTAGTTTCATTTCCTCTCCTTATCTCGAGTCTATAGACATGAAAGTAAATGCAGGATCTAGAGCACTATCTCCATAAACCACTACTCTCACCCAATAATCCTCTGCCATGAACCTAGTTAAAGCATAGAAAGGACTTGCCTGAGGAGTATAAGGTTTTACTGAAATTCCATAAGGAGAAATTAACTCTTGCCATCCCTGAGGATCAGTATAAAACTCTACACCTACTTTTATCACAGCAGTTTCCAAATTATGAGCAAACTGAACTCTTACAGCCTGTCTATCCTTTAGATATATCCGCCTCTGAGAAGTCTTCTGCCAAAGTTCTTCTCCTGCAGGTGGGGGATCTATAACCTTAAGTCCATCAGGTTCTGTAAATATTGGGAAGACATAAGTAGGACTTTTTAGTGAAGAAGGAGAAGGATAAATGAATCCAGGAGGTCCAAGTTCCCCTCTAGGACCTTGAAGACCAGTATCTCCTTTATCTCCTTTTTCCCCTTTAGAACCTGGTTCCCCTATAGGTCCAGGATCTCCTTTTTCTCCTTTTTCTCCTTTTTCTCCTCTATCTCCTTTACCACCTATCTCTCCTGAATCACCTCTAATTCCTCCAGATCCTTGAACTCCAGGAGGTCCTTGAGGTCCTTGAGGTCCTTCAGATCCTTGAATTCCTTGAGGTCCTGGAATTCCTGTAGATCCTTCAGAACCTGGAAGTCCCCTCTCTCCTCTAAGTCCCACCTCTCCTTGAGGTCCTTGAGGTCCTATTGTACCTTCAGAACCTGAAGATGCTACTATTATGATGGCAGCAAAACCTACTACAAGTCCTACAACAGCAATCCCTAGTGAAACTATAGGTATTCGTTCATCCATATTTCTCTCCTATCTAATCCACAAGACGTACACCAAAAGAAAAACCACTCCTCCAACAATCAAAATCCTTACACTCCTAGGCCACTTAGGAAGAAGTTCCACAAAGATTATCGCAGGATAAGGAACCCATACAGGATACGTCTTCCCCAACTCCCCAGTACGGATTTTCTCTTTAACAGCCTCCTTTCTCTCCTTCCTCTTATTTACTCCTACCTTCACATGGTAGAACTCTCCAAAGTTAAAAAGGTAGGATAAAAGATTCCACTGCCCCCTACACTTACTACATGACATTCCTCTAATAAGTCCCCCACAATCAGTATGGTGAACCTCATATCCAAGAATAGTCATCTAAAAACCCTCTTCTATGTGCTCATGGAAGACCTCATACTGTCGACACTCTGCAAAGGAAGTATCCGTCTCCCAAAATCTAACTGTAATCTGATTCTCTGGAAACCTCATCTTAGTCCAGAAGCGAACTAAACTTGCCAGTATCTCTGCAGTAGGAGGAAATCTCAAAAGAACTACTTCCTCAGTATCACCAAGTTGATGAAACCTATTAAGAAAGTCTTTACTGTGCAATATAAGCTTATGGTCCAGATCTCTTTTAACTCGGTCACCTATTCCCTCAACTATCTCTTCAAAATCTGCAACCATTCCAGAGATAAGATCAACTTCCCCTTCTAACTCCACCTCAATCCTAGCATTGTGCCCATGCAAATTCCTACACTTTCCAGGATGACCCGCAAGTGCATGGGCATAAGATATATGAAAAGTCTTTCCTACTTTCATAATCCCTCTATCTCTCCTAACAAACTACTTGAGTTACGAAAACTATCCCATTTTTATCTACTGCAACCCCTACTCCCTCCCTAAAGCAACCTCCATTCAAGAATCTTTCTATAAACCCCAAACTGTTAAACCAATAATTTACCACCCCTTTCGCAAGTGAGTGAACTGAACAAGAATTTAAGGTTACAGGAGAAGGAACTTCTACTGTATAGAACATCAAAGAAGCTCCTTCTACTCTATTACTAGTAACAGTTCTATAGATAGTCTCACAGGCATTTCCCCCCCTGACATTTCCAGTTCCCTCACTTCCAGCCAATCTCCTACTATGTCCTCTAGCTACTTCAGATAATCCATTGTCTAACTGTATCTCAATAGGAATAGCTTCATCAACTAATAGATGTATTTCAGTCTCTAGTTGAGTACCCCAATCTATTAGAACAATAGTCGGGATAATAGTAGGAATAACGGTAGGAGTAACGGTAGGAGTAATAGTAGGGTCAATAGCAGGAATAACGATATTAACAGGTTGACTGTCCAGACCATTTCCCGCTTCATTGTCTTGATTTCCTCCAATCTCCTCGTCTTCAATCTCATCCTCCTCTATCTCTCCATTATCCTCTACTACTTCATTAACAGATTCTGGAGTAGGTTCTAAAGTTGATTCGGGTGTAGGAATTAAGGTGGGTTCAAGTGTGGGTTCAAGTGTAGGTTCAAGTGTAGGTTCAAGAGTAGGACTGACGGGCACTCCATTATTATCGGGATTCGGTACATTTGAAGATCTAAAGTAGTCATTTATCCTCTCACGGAGAGAAGTTTCACCTCCTCCAATCCACCCTTTTGCTGAGGAAGTAATAAGAGGAATAAGAACCAGAAATGCCAATGCTATCCCCAAACCCAGAATAAAAACCTTACTAGGTGTTAACCCTTTAGATTTTCTCATACTTTTCTTCTAAAGAATACTAGGCTTGATTGAGGTGACCATAGAAAACTTACAGTATTTATTGAACTCATCCTCCCCAAATTCCTCTATATACTTCTCTTTAACAAAAGTCCTGCGAGGGTACCTTAGTCTCATAATCCTGAGTTTTTCTGTAACCAGTTCCTTAGTATCCTCCTTCATTGCCTCCCTAAACTCCTGCACAGCCTCCTCAGTCAATCTCTCCCCTAGAGCCTCATAAGCCTTTCCTTTAATCCACTTATCTGAAGCCTCAGGTAATTCAGCGTGCTGGAAACCTGTAAAGTCCACAGTCGAAGATCCCCAACAAGAGTTATAAAACTGGCAGTCCTCACATAGAGGATTTCTCTCAGGTTTAGGTTCCTCTCCATCAACCAAGATAGAGTCTATCATTTTAGTTAGTCCTTCAGCATAAGGACCATCTCTAGGAACCAGAACATCTGCTATGCGAGCAGTCTCCTTATGCTTGAAGATAAGTTGAGTGGACTCTACATCACTGTAAGGAAGATCCTTTGCAGACATATAAAGTTGAACCTGAGCCTGCATGTAAGGAAAACCTTCAATACCCAACTCTTCAAACCTCTTAAAACTGTGATAGTTCCTAGCCTTAATTTCCAACATTCGAGTAGAAGAATACTTCCGGAAGAGAGTTCCCGCATTAAACCCATCAGGATGCCCTTGGATATTAGATCTCCCTACATGAATAGTAGCCTGAAGTTTACCTGTGTAAGTTACAAGATACCTTGCCCTTTTGAGTAGACTTATAACAGCGGCCTCTTGGTAGTGTCCATCATCCAAGAGCATTTCAAACTGTAGATCTCTTTTTCTTCTCTTACCATCCTTGGAAAGAAACTCCTGATATCTCAAGTAAGTCTCCCGAGGACATGGAGACACTGAGGAGATACCGAAGTAGTCTCTATCAAGAGTAGAAGAGTAAACATCTAAAACATTTGCAGAGATTTCACCCATAATTTACCTCTAAAAGATAGAACCTCTTCCTCTCCTAGATTTCCCAGGAAAGGTAGGAGCCCATTTTGCCCCCTTAAACAAACCAGGATTCCTTCCAGGATCTCTAGGGAAAAGAGACTTCACCTTCTTCATCCCTGCCTCTAAAAGCTTAAGTCTGTCTTTCTGTCCCTTAGTCTTCCCAATTCTATATTTAGGTTTGCGCATACTAGAACCTTACCTTACTCTTCTTAAAATCTTCTCCTGCCTTTCTTATCCTCTTAAAATCCTCCACTCCCTTGTGAGCCATCAGACCTACTAGACTCCTAGAACAACAAGTAACTACCTCTTTAGTTTGCTGCGACTTCCATCTTATTGTTTGCTGTATTGTGGGCATAATTCTCCTCCCTAACACTTACTCTACATCTAAGATGCTCTGAAACAATCAAAAACCCCTCATCCAAAAGATCCTTTGGAACCAGAATCCACTTAGTAGCAGGAGTTAACTTGTGCTCCTCAGAAAAGTCCCGAAACTTGTCCAAATCCTCTCTATCCTCTACCGAATAGACGATAAAGTCCTTCTTCCTCAAGGAGTAGTAGTTGAATCCTGGAGTCTCCCGGTAATCCACAAATACAAGATCTGGTCCATTTAGCCATCCAGGAGTTCTTACATCTCCAACTATCTGGAGCTCAACACTTAGACCCATTTTACTCAAAGCTTCCATGTAAAGACCTAAACCTGGAACCACCTTGTAACCTACGAAGACTCCAGGTAGTCCACTTGCTTTTTCCAAAGTAGACAAGACTAAGTCCTCTACCTTCTTTGTTCCTTCCTCTACCTCCACATGAAGCATTGGTATTCCTTCATTAGGTCCAAAAGCTCTAGGTTTCCTCTGCATACTTGTAATAATCATACTGTCTCTCCTTCAATCTTAATCCACTTCCCTCCCCTAAAATCCAAATATCCCCCACGAACAAGAAAAGAATTTACTCTATAGTCACCAGGTCCAGGACACTCCAAAGTTAAGAAACTCCCCTCTATTCCACACACCCTACACACAAAAAGTCCACCATCGCATACTGGACAAAAAGGACTGATACTACAATCCTTGTGAACCAGTTTTACGTGTTTCACTATTATCTCTATCTCCTCCTCTAGTCCACCTACCTAACCTATAAGTAGACTCTCTACCCACATGAGGATTAAAGAAAGTAGACCTAACATCAGGACTAAAGGAAAACCCTAAAGATTCATATGACTCAGGCCTCCTAGATTTAATACTACACCAACACCAAAGTTCATCGTAGCCTTCCTGTAAACACTCAACAAAAGACCTAAAAACCTCCCTATGTGAAGCCCCTTGCATCAAAACAGCAAACTTCCTGTTTCTCAAAGCCCAAACTCTATAAAGTCCTCCTTCTAGTAAGAACTTGGGAATGCACTTCAGTGAAGAAACTAAATCTACATCTTCTCGAGTCCTTACAGGTTGATAGTTATAGTAACCATCAAGAGATCCATCTGGAAGTTCATTCACCAAAATGTAAGGAAGATGAGGAATAAGACCTTCAACAGTCTTATGGTAAGACATTAGATGCCCAAATTCCTCTCCCAACTCCAGGATTCTTTCTAAATCCTCAAGTTTGGCAGTCCTTATCACGTAGTACCTCCTCCTGAAGCCAACTGGGGTTTATCCTTGCATCCAACATCTTATAGTACAGATAAGTGTATATGGATATCATCACATTATCCATAAACTCGTCCTCTACCTTGTCTTTCCCAGGCATACCCATAACCAGCATGTCAAATAACCTGGAAGCCTTCCTCATACACCCATTAGCAAGCCCAGGTAAGCCTACTCCAATATAGTCACTAGAGTATCTTTCCTGGTCCAACTTCACCTGAGCCTTGATATCTGCAAATAAAGAGTCCAGTCTTTCCTTAAACTCATCGGATCTAGTAAAAGGATAAACCCTTCCTCTCCTAAGTTCCTCTAAGGCGGACATTTAGTAACCTACCTTTTCTGCCAGAGGAGACTGAAAACTTCTACCTCTTAGTCCTCCATTAGGAATAGTTAATAACTCAAGAGGAATATCACTTCCAGAAGCCTTCATAGCCAGTATTTTCCTCCTACATCCTGGACACAAGTAAGTCTCATTAACTGACTTATATCCACAGGGAGGATCCCAATAGCAACTGTAAAGATCCTCGAAAGGAAATCCCCAAGAGCCAAGTTCTTTTCCTATGTCCTCCACCGTCATGTCCTCTACAGGCAAGAACAATGATAGTCTACCTTTAGTAGCTTCTCTTAAAACTGAATCCAACTCTGAACTAAAAACTCCAGGCTTACAATCTGGACCTACATCACCTTTATGCAAGCCCAGAGCCACATAGTCGTATTCGTTTCCATGAGTATAAGCCCACATCGCTGCCAAGCCCACTAGAGCTAGTGATCTTCCCCAAGTACTACCAATCTCTACTTCGTTCTCTCCTTCTACAGACGTCCTTATAACAACAGGAGATTTACTTCTTACTCTATAACAGATAATGTAAGATGCTTTCCTCTCTTTGTCTCTGGACCACTGGTTGTAGTCCACAAAGATAGGCTGAACTATATCTCCTCTTTCCTTGCATTTCATTAAAGTAAGAGTAGAGTCAAGACCTCCTGAAAGTAAGACAATTCCTTTCACTTCTTCTCCCCTCCGAGACTCTCCTGAGCCATCACGATAGGTCCATGAAACTCAATCCAATGATCTTTCCCTATAGGAAGCCTAATAGACTTGTGATAAAACCCTGACACTGTTGTGTGAACTGTCTCCTTTAAGAAGCTTATTGCCTTCTCAAGTTCCTTGTACTCATCATAACTTAGTTGTGTATAAATTGTAGACATTACCTCTCCTTTAAAGCAAGACTGCTCTGCAAGTCTTACAGCTTCACGTATAGACTCATGTCTAGTAGGACTCACACTCTCAAATGAACTTGTTCTGTCTCCCACCGAGGCATGGTAAAATCCTCTCCTATCTCTACTAAGTGCCCAGTAAGAAAATCCTAATCTCTTTGCTTTGTCAAGAAAGATGCCTACCAAGTAGTCTGAATAACTCCCAGGATCCAGACCAGCTATCAAACTACCTTTCCACTACCAGACGAGCATCACCTATCTCTCCTATGGTAATTACCTCTCCTATTCCTCCTCTAACATTAAATTCCCCCATAACCCTCAAATCCATAGGTTCTAGAGACTCTCCAATATCTTCATAGACCTGGTTAATAAGTTCCTCATAGAAATGTCCCTCATTTCTAAAAGCCTCCAAGTACAGTTTTGCAGACTTTAATTCGAGACACCATTCATCAGGTACATAAGCTACTGTAAGAGTACAAAAGTCTGGATGACCAGTGACTGGACACAAAGAGGTTAACTCCCCCGAAGTCCACTCCACCAAATATCCTCTAATATCCTTCCTAGGATTCTCGAAGACATCCAGAAATTTTCCGGACCTGAGTTCTACTCTCCTGATAGGATTGGAAACTTTCTCTGGTGAACTTCCAAGAACATTATCCGACGACATTTTTCGCTCTCTCCTTTACAAATATCTGATTCCTAAATTCACTCCCACTGGACATAACTCTCCTTAAAACAGCTATGTTCCAATAACACCTACTTAACCTATCCAGATCTCTAGGAAATAAGACCTTTTCCTCGTAGTCCAGATAAAGACCTTTAGGAACTAGGTTGTCAACTCCAAATCTTTTAGTATGCAGAGCATTCAAGACAGGAGACCCAGTATCAATAGATACAATCTTAAGACCTTCTCTCAAGTACCAAACAACCTCCTCCAAAGTAGTTAGACCTAGTAAATGAAGACCTTCAACATCAGGATAAGTACGCACAATAAACTTTACCACACGATACCTAGTATGTGCATGATCTACTAGAGAGATCTTCTCCCTAGAAAGAGCATCACAATTAGTAATGTCATAAGGAACACAAAACTTTGTAAACCCTCTTATCCTCATAAAGTATAGACAGTCTTCTACATCAGGAATATCTTTACCTTGAAGGACAGGAATGAGTTTCTCACTCCCCCATAAAACAATAGAATCATTTAATAGTTCCAGAGTTTTCTTCTTGTTCCCTAAAACATCAGGAGGTATAATAAAGTCAGCATCTATTTCCCGAACAATCTTATCCATCTCTTTAATGGATCTAGGAAAGCCTTCTTCATTCACTCCACTATCTACTACTACAACTCTCTCTTGTTTTTTTTGTTCCTTGTAGAAGTTTAGATACTTCTGGTCCTTAAGAGCAACATTGGTAAGAACCCAGTCAAAATCCCCTAACAGAGAAATATAAGGAAGATAACTAGTAGGAGCCTCCATTGCTAACTGCATTATCTGGACTCCTCTGATAGAGACTTTAACTCTATTACTCCCAGAGCTTTCATTCCTCTTAGAAAGGACTCCGCTACTATCTTCCGAACCAAAATCTTTGTTTCCTCCACGTCAAGATATAATCTAATCCCCTTAGTTCCTACGATAGTAACAGATGAGTCAGGATTTACCTCCACAGAACTTAAACAGTCCAAAGTATCTTTATTTCCCATTTTTACTAGCACTTTGTCTAATCACCTCTACAAGTATTACACATAGTGTATCCATCATCATAGCCTTCTCCAAATCCTCTTGAGAAGGAACTTCAGTAGAATCCAAAGGGTTAAGAACCATATCCGAAACCAGAGCAAACGTGAAAGGAGCAGTAATAGAACAATGCTCTGCTAGCATCATAAAAGTCTCTTGAGGACCTGCATCTCCTATTTTCTCTTCGAAAGTTCGAGTATCTTCCTCCATCTTTAACCCTCTTACCTTTATTGATCTAGACTTCCTTTCAACATAGAAGTAGTAACCTCTACCTCCTGCAAAGGTCCCCTAAACTTCATACACCCATGAATTCCTCTAACCTCTACAGAAACCCAAACAGGATTTATCCTATCAAAGAGAGTGTCCACAAGTTCTCTAGTATACATTTCTTGCATAACAGGTCTCTTTCCCAAGATAACAGCAATCCTAGTGAATTTAGATAAACCCAAAACTTGTCCATTAGGCTTGTACTGAATATCTACCGTAAACTCACAAGGAAGTAAGTGATGAGGACAAAGAGAAACTACTTTTATTCCAGCAGCCCCTAGAACCTGCCCATACTTCTCATCGAATAACCTAGTTTCTTTATCTAACTCCTCTCCTATCTTGTCAGGAGACCAGCAAAACTCCTCATACATCTCGCATAGACGTCTTACAGTTCCCTGAAATTGCTCTGTTCCCTCCCATCCAAAGTATCTTTCATCTAGACTTTTTACTACTGCCTCATATCCTTCTTGTATTCCCGTCCAGGGATGATCCTCTATAAACATTAAGCAAACAGGCCTCCTTGTCTAAAGATCTCTCCATGAGAAAGTCCTTCTTCTATCATTTCCTCTATTCTTTCATCTATCTTAGATAGAACTTCGTCACTCAAGGAAGGAGTAAAAGTTACCTTTTTAGTTCCCATACCCAAAACTGCCAGGCCGGTAACTCCACACCTAGGACACTCAGATCCTTCTGCTGCAACTCCTTTTACTAGATGAAAAGTACCCTGTACTCGACAATTAGGACACTTTACTCTGGCTGTATAAAAGGCGTCTTCATAA
>Ga0209521_10000722_pt1 | contig 26096 bp, 16 predicted proteins | sample Rifsed19ft4_FD_184016 | JGI IMG/M metagenome (GOLD analysis project Ga0209521, IMG submission 184016) | Soil microbial communities from Rifle, Colorado, USA - sediment 19ft 4 (version 2) | ecosystem: Environmental > Terrestrial > Deep subsurface > Rock core/Sediment | place: Rifle, Colorado...
GTGTCGCGACGGCCGCGGTCGCTTTCGCGAGCTTCTCGGGGTCTCCGAGGTAGTAGCGACGGATCGGAGTGAGATCGTCCTCGAGCTCGTAGACCAGAGGAATCCCCGTGGGTATGTTCAACTCGAGGACTTCCTCGTCCGAGAGTCGATCGAGGTATTTCACGAGCGCCCTCAGGCTGTTGCCATGCGCGGTCACGAGGACACGCTTTGCCGAGGCGACGTCGGGAGCGATGGCCTCGTTCCAGTACGGCAGAAACCGCGCGACGGTGTCCTTCAGCGATTCGGTCAGTGGAAGCTCGGAAGGGGGAACGCCCCCGTACCGCGGGTCGCGGCCCGGATGGCGCTCGTCGTCGGGCGAGAGCGCCGGCGGACGAACGTCATAGCTCCTGCGCCAGACTTGGACCTGCTCCATCCCGTGGCGCTCGGCGGTCTCCGCCTTGTCGAGACCCTGGAGCGCGCCGTAGTGGCGCTCGTTGAGGCGCCAGCTCCGAAACTCGGGAATCCACATGAGGTCCATCTCGTCGAGGACGATCCAGAGGGTGCGGATGGCCCGCTTGAGGACCGAGGTGTGCGCGAGGTCGAAGAGGTAGCCTTCCTTCTTCAGCGTTCTTCCGGCTTCGGCGGCTTCGACTCTCCCCTGCTCGGTGAGATCGACGTCGATCCAGCCGGTGAAGCGGTTCTCCTTGTTCCAGACGCTCTCGCCGTGGCGGAGCAGGACCAGCTTCCTCATCTCATCAGGCGGTGGTGGGCGCGGCCGCGCGAACGTCCTCGGCGACGTCGCGAGAGAACTTCTCGAAGTTCTGGTCGAACATCGAGGCGAGCTTTCGCGCCTGAAGGTCGTAGGCCTCGGCGCTTCCCCAGGTGCCGCGCGGATCCAGGACCTCGCCGGGGACCCCCGGGCAGGACCGGGGCACGTGGATTCCGAAGATCGAATGCTCTTGGGTCTCGATCTTCTCGAGCGAGCCGTCGAGGACCGCCCGAACCATGGCGCGCGTATGGGCGAGCTTCATCCGCTGGCCGGTGCCGTAGGGGCCGCCGGTCCAGCCGGTATTGACGAGCCAGACGTTCACCTTGTGCTTCGCGATCCTCTGCCCGAGGAGCTCGGCGTAGACCGAGGGCTTGCGAGTCATGAACGGGGCTCCGAAACAGGCGCTGAACGTCGCTTTGGGCTCGGTCACTCCGCGCTCCGTCCCCGCGACTTTCGCCGTGTAGCCCGAGAGGAAGTGATACATCGCCTGCTGGGGAGTGAGCTTCGCGATCGGGGGAAGGACGCCGAAGGCGTCCGCGGTGAGCATGAGAACGTTCTTGGGCTGCCCTCCGACTCCCTCCCGAGCCACGTTTGGAATATGGGTGATGGGATAGGAGGCCCGGGTGTTCTCGGTGAAGGTGTCGCTATCGAGATCGAGCCTTCGGGTCGTGGGATCGATGACCACGTTCTCGAGGACGGTCCCGAAGGTGCGCGTGGTCTCGTAGATCTCGGGCTCGCCTTCCTTCGAGAGCCGGATGACCTTGGCGTAGCAGCCGCCCTCGAAGTTGAAAACGCCTTTGTCGCCCCAGCCGTGCTCGTCGTCCCCGATGAGGATGCGCTCGGGATCGGCGGAGAGCGTGGTCTTCCCCGTGCCCGAGAGGCCGAAGAAGATGGCGAGGTCGTGCTCGTTCACGCCGTAGTTCGCCGAGCAGTGCATCGGCAGAACCCCCTTCGCCGGGAGCAGGTAAGTCATGACCGAAAAGATGGACTTCTTGATCTCTCCCGCATAGTCGGTCCCGCCGATGATCACCTCCCGGCGGTCGAAGTTGAGCACGATGAAGACCTCGGTCCGGGTTCCGTCTTCTTCCGGGATCGCATGGAAACTGGGAGCGGCGATGACCGTGAACTGGGGAACGTGGTTCTTGAGCTTCTCCGGGTCGTGCTCGCGAATGAACATGTTGCGCGCGAACAGGCTGTGCCAGGCGCGGGTGGTGATGACGCGGATGGGGACCCGGTACTCGGGGTGGGCCCCGACGTAACAGTCCTGGACGAAGACGTCTCTCCCCTGGAGGTAAGCCGTCAGCCGCGCCTTCAGCCTCGCGTACCGTTCGGGCTCGAACGGTTTCGCCGCATCCCACCAGACTTCTTTCTCGCTCGAAGGCTCCCGGACGATGTACTTATCGTTGGGCGAACGCCCGGTGTACTGGCCGGTGTGGACCACGAGCGGCCCTTTGTGGGCCACGAACCCCTCGCGGCGCTGGATCGCCTGCTCATAGAGAGCGCCGGTCGTCAGGTTCCACCACTCCGTGGCGTTGATGATTCCGTGCTGGTCGAGGCCGTGTTGGCTCGGAAATACGCCCTTTTCTTCCATCGAGTGAAGTTCTCCTTAGGTTGGCACCGAGCGAAGACGCGACAGACCCCGGAAGAATGTACATCGGCGAGGGGAATGAACGCAAAGGCGCAAAGCATCGCCAAGACGCCAAGAAGAAGGACCCGGTCTTTTCCCTTTGCCCCCTTGCGTTTCGTGGCGCCTTTGCGTTCTAGGATTTTATGAACTGCCGGATCCCGGTCATCAGCATCTGGATGGCGAGCGCCACGAGGAGCATCCCCATGAGCCGCTCGATGGCGATGAGCACCCGTTTCCCGAGACGCTTCGCGAGGACGCTCGACATCAGGATGATGAACCCGGTGAGAAGCCAGGCAAAGAAGAGCGCCCCGAGCCACTCCGGCCAGCGCTCCGGCTCCTGGTTCATGATGAGGAGGACCGCCGCGAGAGCCGACGGTCCGGCGACGTAGGGAATGGCGAGGGGCACGATGAAGGGCTCTCCGCTCAACTCCTCCCCGACCGAGGCCCCCGGCCTCGGAAACACCATCCGGATGGCGATGAGGAACAGAACCGTCCCCCCCGCCGCCCGGAGGGCGGGCTCCGAGATCTGGAGCGCTTTCAGGATGTGCTCCCCCGCGAAGAGAAAAACGACGAGGACGAAGAGGGCGATGGCGAGCTCCCGCACGATGACCCGCTTGTGCCTCTCGCGAGGCACGTTCTGGAGGGCGGCGATGAAGAATGGGATGTTCCCGAAGGGGTCGAGCACCAGAAACAGGAGAACCGCGGCGGAGAAGAGGGTCACGCTTCGTCAGTTCATGGGGAAGGTTGCGATCTCCGGACTCTCGCGCTCGATGCCGACGATTTCATACCCGGTGCCGCCGGGGCGAAGGGTAACCTCGATCGACGTTCTCCAGTGAGGGTTCTCGGGGTTGATCGACCGAATCTCGGCGATGAGGAACGATTCGGGGCTCGGCGCCGCCTCAAGGCGCGAGCGCGTCTCCCGCTCCGTGCTCGTCTGGGAAAGCTCCCGCCGGGCTCCGGTCTCGTTGTCGTAGGCGAACCACTGGACCTCGTAGCTCGTCTCCGCCTCGACGAAGCCGTACTTCTCCGAGAGGTTCACGAACGCGAGCGAGCCTTCCTGGATGCGGAACTCATCGAGGGGATTGATGGCGTTGATCCCGAACCGCCCGCATTTGAGCTGCCGCTCCAGAAGGACGTCGAGGAAGTAGCGCGCGTCCTTGGGATCGCCGTACTCGCCCGTCTCGACGATGGCCGCGAGCTCTTCGCGGGTGAACTTCATCAGGATCTTCGCCGCCCAGAACGCGTCTCGGGCGGTCATGCGCAGGAACGCCGGGTTGGGGTAGTCGTTTCTCCACTTGACCGGGTCGAAGAGCTCCGACTCCCACCGCCCCACCGACTCGTATTCGGGAAACTCCGGCCAGTCCGCCTTGCGGTACTCGGGGACGTGGAAGCCGAACCCGACGAGGTTCTTCTTCACCACGGGCAAGTCGAGCCAGTAATGAAAGCTCAAGTGAGGGAGCTGCATGTCGACGGAGCCGCTCCCGAACGTCGACCCGAAGTCGAGGAGATAGTGCCGCACGTGGTGCGTTCCGTTCTCCTTCACCCAGCTGTCCATGGTGTTCTGGGCCCGGGTATCGTCGTGGTTGAGCCAGGCGGCGAAGAGACGCAGTCCTCGCTGCTCGCGCCGGTCCTCGTGAGGGATCACGTCGTTGGGGTCGTCGCTCCGGGTCTCGAAATACCGGCGATGGCCGATGGGAATTCCCGGGACGTACTCGCTCGCGGTGACCCGCATCGTTCCGTCGGGAAGCCGCGGGATCCGGCGGATGATGCGGTGGAACCGGAAGGTTGTCAGCCCCGACTTGTCGCCAAACTTATCCTCCACCTGGGTCCCGGGCTCGATGGCGAAGCGATCGGGGTGGACGCGGACGACGTAGTTCTCGGGCACGTGGTATCCGAGAGCGTAGAAGATCTTCGTCGCGATCACTTCCGCCGCCGACGCGAGCTCCGGCACCTCCGCCGGATCGAGCTTGATGACGTAGCGGTCGCCGGACTCGTCCCGGATCTCGAACCCCGGGGTGATGCCCTGGCTCTTGCTCCGGAACACCGTCCACGTCTCCTCTGGATTGGGAGGCTCGCCCTGGTTCGGCCCCCGAACGAGCTCCGAGAGGCTCATCCGCTTCGAGCCGTGGCGGTTCACGAACCAGTCGCCGTCGACCGCCTCGTCGAGGGTGTTCACGCTCTGAGCCTCGGTCCCGAGGGGCGACTTCCCCATGTCCATGAAGACGTGGCTGAAGCGATCGTAGAGGTCGGAAAGGTCGAGCTCCGCCGGATTCTCGGGAACGTCGAGGAGGGCGTCATCGACGAGGACCGGATCGTCGGGAAAGAACTTCCGCGTCTCGGGCGGCATCGCGATCAGAAGCAGGAGCATCAACATCGCGCGCCTCTCAAAAAGACGGGCCGCCGCTCACGTGGAAGCGGAGCCCTTCGGTGCTGTTCGCGAGATCGAAACGGAGCACGAAATTGGGGGGAGCGTGCACCCTCACCCCGAACCCATAGCCGGTGTGCATATCCTTGAAGTTGAAGTCCGACGGGTCGTGGAACACCTTACCGGCGTCGAAAAAGAAGCTGAAGTCCATGTAGTTCCAGACCTCCCAACGATACTCGGTACTCACCAGGAAGTTCCGGGCGTCGCGGAATCGGTACTCGCGGAACCCCCGGATGTCCTTCGCCCCTCCGAGCGTCTCCATCAGGTAGAAAGGCACTTCTTTTCCGTCATCCGCGATCGAATGGGAGGAGCGGAAACGCAGCGCCAGGACCCGGTTTCGACTGCCGAGGGGAACGTAGCCTTTCACGTCTCCCACGATGCGCGTGAAATCGTGGCGGCTGATCCCGGTGTCCTCGTAGCGAGCGCTCGTCACCCGGGCCACGATGCCGACGGGAGGCTCCTCCCACTTCTCGCGAATGTCGAACTCGACCCAGCCGCCGGTGAAGCCGTACTCGGTACGCGGATCCTGGAATCCTGGAACCGCGGCGGGATCGAACACTTCCTCGATCGAGCGGTCCCTGTCGCCGGAGTCGGTGAGCGTGCGGACGAAGCCCCCCATCGCGCCGAGCGACAGCAGGCCGCGCGGGTTGAGCCAGAAATACGCGGTCATGCTCTGATCGTTCAAAAGGTACGTCGACTCGTCGTCGATGCTCGAGTCGTTCCCGAGACCGTAGAACCGGAGCGAGGTCAGGTCGCGGTATTCGCCGCGCAGCTTGAGCTCGATCCTCCGGCCTATCTGCGGCGGAGGAATGACGAGCTCCGCGTCCGCCATGGTGTAGCCCTTGGTGGACCAGCGTCCGTTCACCTGGAACTGAAAGTACTCGTTCTCGAGCCCGCGAATGTATCCGCCGCCGAGGACGGTGCCCGAGCCCGAGGGCATGCCTCCGATGACCGGCCGGAACCCTCGCCACCCCTTCTGGAAGATCTTCTGCGGGAAGCGCGCGTCTTCGATGCCCTTGACTCGGGCTTCGGCTTTCGTGATTCCGTAGGGCGAAAGGCTCTGCGCCTTTTCTCTCCGCTTCCTGAGGAGCATCTCCTCCCGGGTCTCGGGCTCGGGCTCCTGCGCCTCGAGTCGGGGAGCGACGAAGAGCGCGACGAAGGTCCAGGAGCCCACGAACCGGCGTAGGAATCTCATCGACACCAGAGGGGCCTGCACGGCCGCCAATAATACACCGAGCGAGGACTGGAAACGGCCCCGCGAGATCGTTCACTCTTACGCATGCTCCTGTCCCGAATCGTGGACGTGCGCCCGGGCGAGGGACCGCGCGTCCTCCGGATGTTCGCTCTGCTCGGGCTCATCATCGCGACGAACTACGTCTTGAAGCCGGTTCGAAGCGCCCTGTTCCTGAGTCAGTTCGGCTCTTCGCTTCTCCCCTACGTGTACATCCTCGTCGCCGTCGTCCTCGGTCTGGTGGCCGCCGGCTTCGCCCGCTTCGGGCGGAGCAGAAATCTCCCCCGATTCATCGTGGGTCTATCCTGCTTCTTCTCGTTCAACCTGCTGCTCTTCTGGTTCGCCGCGGTCTCGGGGTGGCGCTTTACCGGATTCGTCTTCTACGTCTGGGTGAGCGTGGTCATCGCCCTTTTGCCGTCGGTCTTCTGGCTCCTCGCCAACTACATCTTCTACGCGCACGAGGGACGACGCCTCTTTCCCGTGGTCATGGCGGGAGGTCTCTCGGGCTCGATCCTCGGTGGAGGAGCGACGTCGCTTCTGGTGCCCGTGGTGGGCACGACGGGAATGATGCTGGCCGCGAGCGCCCTCCTTCTCGTGATCGCGTTTCTCGCGCGGGTCACGGCGAGCCGGGAGCGCGAACGGATGAGCGAGAGGAGCGCGGACCTGCGCCGGCAGGAACGAAGCCGGAGCTCGCCCTCGGATGAGAGCCCCTATCGCCTCCTCGCTCGCTCCCGCTATCTGACGATGCTCGCGGCGCTGGTGATCCTGACGAGCCTGGTGTCGACCCTCGTGGACTATCAGTTCAACTCCGTGGTCGAGAAGTCCTTCGCCACCGAGGACGCACTCACCCGGTTCTTCGGAGCGTTCTTCGCCGGGATCAACGTTCTTGCGTTCGTCCTGCAGCTCGCCCTCGCCGGGCGGGTCTTGAGCGCACTCGGCGTCGGCGCCGGGCTCCTGGTCCTCCCCCTCGGGCTCCTCACTTCGTCTTTCTCCTTCGTGCTCGTTCCGTCCCTGGCCACCGCCGCTCTTCTGAAAACCGCGGACGACGGCCTGAGCAACTCGATGAACCGGGCGAGCCTCGAAGTGCTCTACCTTCCGCTCGCGCTCTCGGTCAAGAACCGGCTAAAGATCTGGATGGACCTCTTCGTCGAGCGCGTGAGCCGGGGACTGGGCGGTCTCATCATCCTCGGGGCCACGGCCGTGGGCTCGCTCACTGCCCCGGAGCTCGGCTATGCGGTATTGGTCCTTCTCGTTCCCTGGATCCTGCTGGTGCTTTCGTTGCGGCGGGAGTACGTCGCGACCCTGAGGGCGTCTCTCGCGAGACGGGACATCAGCGATCTCGATTCCGCTCTGCGCGACCCCGTAAGCCGCGGGGTGTTCCGGCAGATCCTCGGCGGCACCGACGCGCGGGAGATTGCTTACGCTCTCTCGCTGGTCCAGGGCATCGGCGATTCGGAGATTCTCGAGGAGGTTTCGAGGCTCGCCTCCCACGAAAACCCCCAGGTGCGCGCCGCGGCGCTCGCCGTTCTCCAGGCGGGGCCCGAGCCCGGGCGGATCGCGGACATCGAAAAGCGGGTCGCGGACGACGACCCGGCGGTTGGCGCGGAAGCTCTCGCGCTCTGGCTTCGCCTCGAGCCCGAGTCGGCACGAGAGGCGTTCGAGCGGATGGTGGAAAAGGGGGACGTATCGAGGATCGCGGCGGTTCTCGACTGCCTCGAGGGAAAGCCGATCCTCCCGGACGCGGCGCTTGCGAGCGTGGTGGCACGATACGGCCCAAGCTCATCGTCCGCGGAACGGAGGCTCGCCGCCAAAGCTCTGGGATTCCTCCCCAGGGACGCCGAAGCCGAAGGGCTCCTGTTGGCGCTCCTCCAGGACCCCGAGGTCGAGGTCGCGCGCGCCGCCGCTCTCAGCGCCGGGAGACACCCGTCGGCAGGAGCGCTCGACGCCCTGGTCAAAGCACTCGCGCGGCGCCCGCTGCGGGCGCAGATTCGGCGCGCAATCGCCGGCTTCGGACCCGAAGCCGTGCCGAAGCTTCAGGAGTCTCTTCGCGACGCTGAGCTCCACCCCGCGGCGAGGCGAGCGATTCCCCGGGCGATCGCCGAGATCGAGGACCCGCAGTCGGTCGACGCCCTGTTCCGCAGTCTCCCCGCGGAGGATCCGCGATTGCACTATCAGGGGGTCAAGAGTCTCGCCCGCCTCCGCGCTCACGGCCGGTCGCTTCGCTTTCCTCGCAGCGAGGCTGACCGCCTTCTGAGCTACGAACGAGAGTCTCTCTTCGAGCTCGCGCGGCTCGAGGCGTCGCTCTCGAGACCGCGAGTGGTGGCGGAGAGTCATCGCCTCCTGGTCCAGGTGCTGGACGAGCGAATCGAGTTCACCCGCGAACGGATCTTCCGCCTTCTGGGTCTCACCTACCGCCAGGACGAGATCGCGAGCCTCTGGAACCGGATCGTTAGCGGCCGGCCTGCGGTGAAGGCCACTGCGCTCGAGTACCTGGCGAACCTCCTTTCCCGCACCCACCGAAGCACCCTCTTTCCGGTCATCGAGCAAACGACCCGGCTGGAGGGCATACGCGGGGCCGACCTCGCGACCGTTCCTTTCGAGGAGGCTCTGAGGATTCTTTCGGCGTCCCGGGACTACTGGATCGCCGCCTGCGCCGTGACGGTCGTGGGCGAGCTCCGGCTCGCCGCTTTGATGCCGCAGATCGAGAGCCTTCGGGAGCACCCCGGGGCCATCGTCCGCGAGGCCGCCCTGCGCGCCTCGATGCTCGCTCAGAACGGCACGAGGGTGACGTAGTGATCGTAGCGGTTCTGGATCTCGGAGACGTAGCGAACGGTCTCGCTTCCGCGGACGTAGCCGTGTCGCGCCCGCTGGTAGTGGCGAGGATGGCTCAGCAGCAGCATCGCTTTTTCGGTATGGCCGAACCACTTGTCGGGGTCGAGACCCTCTTCCGATGCGAGCCGACGGGCGTCCTGGAGATGCCCGAAGCCCGCGTTGTAGGCGGCGAGCGCGAAACGAAGTCGATGTTTCAGAGGGACCCGCGGCTCGAGTCGCTCGAGGATCTGGTGCATGTAGCGGATGCCTGCGTGGATTCCGGAGTCGGGGTCGGTGAGGTCTTCGAAGCCGAGCTCGAGACTGGTCGAGGGCAGGAGCTGGAAGAGGCCCCTGGCGCCGGCCCAGCTTTCGGCGTCGGGGTCGAAGAGACTCTCCTGGTAGGCCTGCGCTGCCATGAGACGCCAGTCGAGCCCATAGCGTTTCGAGTGCTTCTTGAGAATCTCGTCGTAGGGTGACAAGCGCCCGCTTCCCGGGGAGTTCTTCGCTTTCGCCCGATCGAGGCCGCGGCTCTTGCGGAAGTACCGGTCTCGGGCATCATTGAGCTCGAGGCTCCCGACGATTTCGGACACGAAATCGTCGAGGAACGAAAGGAGCTTGGGATTCCCCGGTCGTACGGCGAAGGCGATCGGCTGCGGCTGTCCGGCCGAAAGAGAGAAGGCCGCTTCCACGTCGTCGCGATGGGGAAGCTCGGCCTCGAGAACGAGGCTGTCCACGGCCGCGAGCGGATACTCGCCGCTTCCGACGCGATCGAGAATCTCCTCGTACTCCATGTCCTCCGGGATCGGCTCGATGTCGAACGGACCCACTTCCGGAACCCATCTCAGGAGCGTCTGATAGTGGCTGCTCGATTTCCACGCATGGACGGCGCGGCCCCGAAGCTCGTAGACGCTCGCCACCTTCTCGACGGTCCGCGCCCTTCGCACCACCACCTCGTCGACGAAGAGATACGGTCGGCTGAAGGCGAGAGACTCGCGGCGCTCGGGAGTTGCGGTCAGAGTCGCGGCGATGAGGTCGCCCCGGCCCTCGAGGAGCCAGTCGAAGACGAGATCGCGCGAGGGTGGGACCACGAGCTCGAGACGCACTCCGAGCTTCTTTGCCGCGAGGCCCGCTATCTCGAAGTCGAATCCCATCTGCCGGCCGCGGTAGAGGAAGTAGTGGACCGGGTTGTTCAGGGTGATGACGCGTAGAGACCCTCTCGCCCGGACGGAGTCGAGGTCCCCCGTGGTGCGATCGTCGGCGCGGTGATCGGTGAGTTGCCGCTCGATGATGAAGGCGTCGAGCGCGGAGCCGAGCTCCTGGGCCTCGTTTCTCACCACCCAGGCGAGCTCGCGCCCTCGGGCGAGAACGAAGAGGGGCTCGAGGTCGGCGTTATAAGTTTCGATCGAAGCCAGGAGGTTGCTGTCGACGACGGTGAGCGGCCGCTCTCCCCGGCTCACCTGGTAGGCGATGGTCTCGGTGTCGAGCGCTTCGTCGACGAAGACCATCCGGATTCCCATCCCGCGGGACCGCGAGAGATCCCTCAAGGTCTCGGCGAAGGACGAGCTCCGGCGCACGTGGATCTCCTTTCCCGCGAGCGCCTCGACGTTCCGAGGAAGATGGGGCTCGCCCCTTCGGCCCACGAGCCACTCGTCGACGATCGAAGTGGGCCAAGTGAACCGGAGTCTCTCCTCTCTTTCCGGCGTCACCGTGAGCTGCGCCGTCACCACGTCGCCGTAGCCCCCTTCAAGGCGCTCCAGAATCTCGCTCCGGCTATCGACGAAGATGAACTCGCATCCGATGCCGAGCCTCGCGGCGAAGGCCAGCGCCATCTCGCGGTCCTCGACGTCGGGAGCACCGGCGCGCTGGAGGTCGTCCTCGGGGAGCGTGGGAACGAGAACCCTCAGAGCTCCGCGCTCTAGGATCTCGCGAAGGTCGCCTCCGGCGACGTAGGGGTCGGGTGGTTCCTCAACTTTGGGAGCGCAGGAGAGAACGAGCGACAGGGTCGAGAGCAGAGTGGGCGCTACCCACTCGCTGCGGGCATGGATGAAACCTTTCATCGCGCGCGTTCTCGTTCGATGCTTCCCCACCGGGCCCGGAAGGCAAGCGGCGATGTTACGGGTGACGGCCCGTTCCTGCAAGCGGGTGCGCTAACCCCGATCCGAAATCCCTTGGCACGAGCACCAGGTCCACAACCGCGTCCTCCAACGCCGCTTTGCCGGCCTTGGGGTTATTTCGGATCGGGGCTAACATGACGCCTGCGTCGAAAGCCGTGCCCTACACCCTCGTCGAAAAAGTGCTGCTCCTCCAGAACGTGGATCTTCTCTCCGCGTCGAGGACGGAAGACCTCGCGGTCCTCGCCGCTATCGCCGAAGAAGTCCTCTATCCCGAGGGTGCTTCGGTCTTCGAGGAGGGGGAGCTCGCCGACGGGCTCTACGTCGTGATCCGGGGAGAGCTCGTCCTGACGCGGGACGGAAAAGAGATGAGTCGACTCGGGGAACGCTCCGCTCTCGGGGCCTGGGACCTCATCGAAGGCGGACCGCGGGTTTTCGGAACCTACGCCGCGGCCGAGACGCTGCTGCTCCGGGTAGAGCGGCAGGACTTCGACGACCTCCTGATGGACTACCCCGAGCTCGGCCAGAGTATCCTGAAGGGGCTCGTGCGGCGCTTCCGGCGACTGGTGCGTCCGGCCACGGCGTGATCCTGCTTCTGCAGTAGAATCACGAGCATTAAGGGAAGGTAGAACCCATGGCAAGATCCGATACTCCGGTCATCCTGCTCGTGGACGACGAGGACATGGTCGTCACCAGCATCAAGAGCTTTCTCACGCTCGAGACCGACTACGACGTGAAGGGCTTCACCAATCCCGCGGAGGCCATGGAGTTCATCAAATCGAGCCGAGTGGACGTGGTGGTCTCGGACTATCTCATGCCGGAGATCGACGGTATCAGCTTCCTCGCCCAGGTGAAGGCGATCCAGCCCGAGGCGACGCGCATCCTCCTCACCGGCTACGCCGACAAGGAGAACGCCATCAAGGCCATCAACGACGTCGGGCTCTACCAGTACATCGAAAAGCCCTGGGAGAACGACGACCTCAAGCTCATCATCCGGAACGGTCTCGAAAAGCGGATCCTGCTGAAGCGGCTCGAGGACAAGATCGCCGAGGTGAACCGCGCCCACGATGAGCTCATGAGCCTGCAGCGGGATATCCTCAAGGCCTTCGCATGACCGAGAGAGCGGCCTCGATCCTCATCGTCGACGACGAGGAGATGGTGCTCTCGTCCTTGCGCGGCCTGTTCACGCTCCAGACGAGCTACCAGGTTCTCGAGGCCGACGATCCGAGAAAAGCCCTCGAGGATCTTTCCCGGACCCGTGTCGACCTGGTGATCTCGGACTTCCTCATGCCCCAGATGAACGGCATCGAGTTCCTGAAGGAGGTCAAGAAGGTCCAGCCGGAGACCATCCGAGTGCTGCTGACGGGCTACGCCGACAAGGAGAACGCCATCAAGGCCATCAACGACGTGGGGCTCTATCACTACCTGGAAAAGCCCTGGGACAACGAGGCCCTCCTGAGCATCGTGAGAAACGGCCTCAAAGAGAAGAGCCTTCGAAGGATGCTCTCGGAGAAGGTCAAGGAGCTCGACTCGCTCGCGAGCCGGCACCAGGCCATCGCGCGGGAGCTGGAGATGGCGGCCCGGGTCCAGAAGAGCCTCCTTCCCCGGGATTTTCCCGACGTCGACGGTTATCGTTTCGCGAACCTCTACCAGCCCAGCGCCGAGATCGGCGGCGATTTCTTCGACCTGGCAGAGACGGAAGGCGGAGTGGTTCTCCTGGTCTCGGACGTCATCGGCCACGGAGTCCAGGCGGCGCTCAGCACGATGCTGCTGAAGGGAGTCTTTCGCGAAGCCGTCTCTCTCGACCACGACCCGGTCGCGCTCCTCGAGTACATGAATCGGAGGCTCAACGCCGTTCTTCCGACGGGAATGTACGCCGCGGCCGCCGCCTTCGTCATTCAAGGGGGGAGCGAGGAGATCGCCTTCGCCAACGCCGGGCTCCCCTACCCCTTCGTGCTGCGCAAGGCGGGCCGGCTCGACGAGATCGTGCTCTCGGGTCCGCCTCTCGGCCTTTTCGAGAGCGACGTGATTCCCTTCGAGTCCCGCACCATCGTGGCGGGCTCGGGCGACGTGCTGCTCGTAGGCTCGGATGGAATCGGGTCCATCGACAACGGCGAGGGCGCGCTCTTCGAGGACCAGGAGCTTCGGAGCGTCCTCGCGCGCCTCGCGGGGCACGACGGCGAGACCGTGATCCGCGAAACGATGAAGCGGGCGCTCGCCTTCGGAAACGAGGCGCCGCTGCCCGACGACGTGAACCTGGTGGCGGTAACGCGATCGGGGTGGTGATGGCCGCTCTCCACCTGGAAATGAACTGAGCTCGCTTTTCGACCGGACCCTACGCCACGAACGGTGAACGAGTGAGTGCGATCTGGTGATTTCAGCGAACCTTACCGATACTTACCGCTTTTGAGCAGCGCTCTGATTTCATCGTGGTTGCCCAAGAATGACACGAAGAGATCGCTCGGCCGGTCTTGGAAGATAAAACGCAGCGCGAGGTCGGCGCGACACTCAAAGAGCTTCTCACCCAATTTGCGGATGCCGAGGCCGCTGTGCACATGAGGCCGGCCGAAGCTTTCCGTCAGCTCACACAAAGCCAGCAGGCACTCTGCTCTTTGGCTCTTGGGTAGCTCCCGCAATCGTCGTAGCACACCTGGGTCGATGGCGAGAGGCTTACTCAATCATCTTCCTCAGTTGTTCGGCGGTGACGGTGACCAGTTTCCGAGAGCGATTGAGGCTCCGGTAACGTTTGTCTGTGGCTTTTTCGAGGGCGCCGACTTGTTCGGGTGTCGCTCCGTATTCGCGCCGCGCGTAGTCGGTGGACTCTACCTCCACTTTGCGCAGGGCGATGATGTCCGCGCCGCAGACGATACCGATGTCTTCGCCGCGGGAGGCTGCAGCCAACCACCGGCCCAGGTTCTTTTTGGCGTCCGTGATCGTGAGAGTCTTCATATGATCTTTATATAGTCTTATAACAGCCGCTGTCAAGAGGCTCATCCCCCTTTGGCCTTGAGGGCTCGAGGCTACCTGGACTTCAAGCCCCCGTTGGTCGCTGATTTTCAGATATCGGTCCCGACTTGGAATACGAGACGCGACCGCGCAAAGAAGTAAGGACCCTCTCTGCGCCTCTAGCGACTCGGCGCCTTTGCCTCGAAAATTCTGCGCAATGGATCCGGTTGGCCGCAACTCAATACAAGGGGGAGGGGCCAAGGTTCACCCGACTGGCCGGGCTCATCGCCACATCTCCCAACTCCATATCCCCCCTTCTTACACCAGGTGCCCGCCTCGAAGGCTGTTTTCATCGTTCCGGGTGACATATACGTGCTATAACTTCACCCCGTTCTTCAAAGGGGAGGTGGCTACGGGTTCGCGCAAATTGATCTTCTACTTCGTTGATAACGCCAACTTGAACGCGATCTCCGTGTGCGCGAGTGGAAGATCCACCTCAAGGTGCAAGAAGGCACCCTAGCGGATTCGGTCCTGCATCCTCTGGACATGCCCACAGTCGTCAACCTGCCCGCAAGACCCGTTCGAGCGGGCGGTGCGCGAGTCGAGCATGTAACTTCCGCTCGTATGGCGACAAGCTCTGGACGCTCGTGCCCGCGCAGGCGGTCGTGGGCCAGTGGCCAGTCCGGGAGAGCGCCCGCTTCGGACTCGACCAGGTTCTCGAACCGCTCCCGAAGCCCGCGGGCGTTCGATGATTTCGAAAACAATCCATATTCGAAAACAATCCATAAAGGAGAGACAACGTGAACTCGATACGCTTCGTTACCGCTCTTGGCTTCGCACTGGCCGCGGTTTCTAGCTCCGGTGCAAATGCGCAAGAGGTCCTGCCTCGACCCGCGCCCAAGTTCGAGGGGACAATCGGCCGCACCACCAAAGACTCGACGCCCGACTTCCCCAAAGAGGTGTCGGCACCGGAGGGCGCCCCCAACATCCTCCTCATCATGACGGATGACGTCGGCTTCGGCGCCTCGAGCCCGTTCGGGGGACCGATCGATACTCCGACTCTCGACCGGCTCGCCGCGAATGGGCTCCGCTACACGCAGTTTCACACGACCGCGCTCTGCTCACCGACGCGGGCGGCGCTCCTGACCGGGCGCAACCACCACACCAACGCGAGCGGCGTCATCATGGAGATGGGTACCGGCTACCCCGGCTACAACAGCCTGATGCCGAAAAGCTCGGGCACGGTGGCCGAGGTTCTGCGGCAGAACGGCTACAACACCTCCTGGTACGGGAAGAACCACAACGTTCCCGACTGGCAGACGAGCCAGGCGGGCCCCTTTGACCTCTGGCCTACGGGGCTCGGCTTCGAGTACTTCTACGGCTTTCTCGGCGGCGACACCGACCAGTGGCACCCCGCGCTCATGGAGAACACCCGGCCGGTGCTCCCCCCTGCCCACGATCCCGATTACCACCTCGACCGCGATCTCGCGGACCACGCCATCCTGTGGCTCCGCCAGACGCAGGCGGCCGCGCCCGACAAGCCCTTCTTTCTCTATTACACGACGGGCACCGCGCACGCGCCCCACCACGCTCCCAAGGAATGGATCGCCAAGTTCAAGGGCCGGTTCGACCAGGGCTGGGACCGGGTGCGCGAGGAGACGTTCGCGCGGCAGAAGGAGCTCGGCGTCGTCCCCGCCAACGCCAAGCTGACGCCTCGGCCGAAGGAGATCCCGGCGTGGGACTCGCTCACCGCCGATCAGAAGCGGCTCTACGCGCGGATGATGGAAGTGTACGCGGGGGCGCTGGCGCACGCCGACCACCATATCGGGCGGGTCGTCGACGAGATCGAGCGCATGGGAGAGCTGGACGATACGCTCGTCATCTTCATCCAGGGCGACAACGGCGCGAGCGCGGAAGGAACGCTCCAGGGACTCACCAACGAAGTTGCGGTCGCGGGAAACGGTGTAACCGAGGATCTGCCGTTCCTTCTATCGATGATCGACAAGCTCGGCGGTCCGGAGAGCTACGGTCACTACCCGGTCGGCTGGGCCCACGCCATGGACACGCCCTTCCAATGGACCAAGCAAGTAGCCTCGCACTTCGGCGGAACCCGCAACGGTCTCGTCATCTCCTGGCCGAGGCGGATCCTGGCGAAAAAGGAAATCCGCCCGCAGTTCCATCACGTGATCGACATCGTGCCGACGATCTACGAAATGGTAGGGATCACGCCGCCTCAGGTGCTCAACGGCGTGCCGCAATCCCCGATCGAGGGCGCGAGCATGGCTTATAGCTTCGACGCACCCAGGGCGCCCTCTACCCGAACGACGCAGTACTTCGAGATGCTTGGCAACCGTGCCCTCTACCACGACGGGTGGATGGCCTCTACCACGCCCCTGCGGCTGCCGTGGGCGAGTCCGCCCGATATCGATCCGGATAGCTTTCAGTGGGAGCTCTACCACGTCGCCGAGGACTTCTCGCAGGCCGGCAATCTCGCCACCGCGAACCCGGACAAATTGCGCGAGCTGCAGGATCTCTTCTGGGCCGAAGCCGGCCGGTACAACGTCCTTCCGCTCGACGCGACGTTTGCCCAGCGAGTCGACCCCGCGATCCGACCCAGTCTCACCCGCGGCCGCACGACGTTCGAGTACATCGCCGGCATGGTCCGGATTCCCGAAGGCGCGACTCCGGACCTCAAGAACAAGTCCTACTCGTTGACCGCCGAAGTGGAGATTCCCAAGGGCGGAGCGAGCGGCGTTCTCGCCACCCAGGGCGGCCGTTTCGGCGGCTGGGGCTTGCTGGTGCTCGAGGGGAAGCCGGTTTTCGTGCACGCTCTCTCCAACCAGGCGCAGCACAAGTACAAGGTAGCCTCGAAGGAGGCTCTCGCTACCGGTAGGCACACCATCCGCTTCGACTTCGCCTACGACGGCGGCGGCGGCGGAATGGGCGGTCTCGGCACCCTCACCGTCGACGGAAAGAAAGCGGCCGAAGGAAGAATCGACAAGACGGTCCGAGCACGTTTCTCCCTCGACGAGACGTTCGACGTCGGCCTGGACACCGGAACGCCGGTGGTGGAGGAGTACGCCTCTCAGATGCCGTTCAAGTTCACGGGCACGCTGGACAAGTTCACGATCGATCTGAAGTAGGGCGCCCGGGGCACCCGATTCGGGTTTCGATCCGATTCGGGTGCCTCTCGCCTTCGCGCCTTGAAGAGGGCGACGAGGGCGGCAAAATCATCCCTGCGCCCTGGTTTTCAGGCGGGTTCCTCTGTCGGATCCGAGACGCTGGGCTTGCCTACTCCCTCGGTCGCCCTGCGTTCGCGACGCCCTCCCGCCTCGCCCCGGATGCGCGTCAAGGCGGATCGGGCGAGCTGACTTACCCGAGGATCGGAATCCTCGACATAGTCAGCCAGGATTCTGGCGACTCGGGGGTGGTTAATCTGACCAACGGCCAGGGCGGCCGTAGCGCGGACCTGCTCGCCCCAAACACGTCCGAAGAGCTGGCGCTTCTTCTGACCCAGAATCTGGACGAGCGCCTCGAGACAAGAGGGGTCGCCGATCTGAGCCAGCGCCTGACAGCAAGCAATGGCCACCTCTGGCTGTTTCGCCGAGCTCAGAATGGAAACGAGCGCATCCACTGCGTTGGCGCTGCGAAACTTGGCCATGCTGCTGATGGCTCCCTTCGCCACCGCGAGATCGTCACTTCGAGCGAACGGGGCGAGGACCTCGATCAGGGACTCGTCTTTCAAACGGTCCGCCAATTGAAAAGCGGCGCGCCGCAGCTTCGGGTCCGCGTCACCGAGGCAATAGGTCAGCTCGTCTCTCACATCGCCGGTCACGTTGTCGATGACTTCGAGTATGCGGGTACGCTGAACCACGGTGACTTCAAAGAGAATCTCGTGCTTGAGTCGGCGAGCCGCTTCCGGCCCCAGCTCCGCGAGGAGCCTTGCCGCCAGCTGGCGAATCCGATAGTCGCGCTGGCCTTTGATGATGTCGATCAGCAAAGGGATACCGGCAGAGCCGATGCTGACGAGAACCTGAGCCGCCTTTCTCTGGCGCGCAAGGTCTCCCGAGAGCATGTCTTCTTCGAGGAGCTTCTGTATGGCGCTCTCGAGCTTTGGCTCCAGCGAATCGGCGGTCGGGTCCCGCTCCGTCGAGGAACGCGACCGGTCACGGAGCTCGCAGAAGATGCGGCACGCAAGCTGATAGTCCGCGAACTGTATGGCACCGTTGGAAAGTTTCTGCAATATGGCGCCCACCTCGCCGAGAAGCCGCGGATCTCGCTCTTCCCGGAGGACGCTCCCAAGCGCGTCGACGGTTACAGAAGCGAACTGCAGCTGAAGGGGGAGCATCAAGCCGTCCAGCAAGCTCCGACAGCCGACGAGGATCCGTTGTCTCAGCTGCGGCTCGTTCTTCTGGAAATCCCCGAAGAGCGTTCGAATCATTTGCTCGAAGGCGTCACGCTCCCCTCTCAGGAGGAGCTCCCTTCCGTGGGTTGAAAAAACTCTCACCAGACTCTCGAAACTCTCCTCCGTTATCGGCTCACCCTCTTGGGAGTGGGCGGCTTCCTCGGGCACGTCGTCGGTGACGTACGCTTCCTCGAAAACCATCTCGTCCAGGACCACGGGCTCGGGTGCGGCGTCCTTCGGAAGGTCGGACAAAGGCTCGATGCGCTTCGTGCCCTGGAGAGCGCCGAGGGCGTAGCGTTCGGTGTTGAAGGCGAGGCCGGAAAGGCGGTGCTGACGGGAGACATCTTCCCAGTAGTGCTCGTCCACTCTGGAGGTGGGGAGCTCCCGGAGGGATCCCAGAAACGCCTCGATCTCAGCGGCTGTGACGTGGGCACGAAACGACAGGCTGTCGAGCGCAACGGAGTTCATGAAGGCGACGAAGCCCCCGACCACGACTTCCAGCTCAGGGGCGCTGAGCTTGACGCCATTGACCAGGAGCGAATCATTCACTGCGGCCAGGGTGATGACCTGACGGCGGCTCAAGATCCTCTCGAGGGATTCGTGAAAATGGCGTACGAAGCTCGTGAGGGGCCGGCTCCCCGTGGGATAGAGCTTGATGTTCTTGGCGGCACCGAGAAAGAAACGCAACAAATCCGGAATGTCGGCGAGCTCCGCGGGCGTAAGCTCTACTTCTGAAGACGCAATGGGGGTAGGGGTCACGGTTTTGCTCTTGAGCCGCGAGTAACGGACTTGCCGAAAACCGATGTGCTCGAGACGGCGCTCCGCGGCGAACTCCCTCCAGTAGCCCCGGGCCACCGGATCGGTCTTGATCTCTCCCAGAGCCTCCAGCAGGCAATTCATCTCTTCTTCGGAGAGGCCGCGGCGAAAGGTGACGCTCTGAAGGTCGGCGCGGGCAAAGAGCTCTCGTACGGAGTCCTCGAGGGCCCGGAACTCACGCGTCGCGAGCTCGGCTCCATTCACCCGCAATCCGCCTTCGGCGGGCGAGAGGCTCAACGCTTCGTTCATGGAAAGCAGAACGTCTATCGCCGCATGCGCCTGGCCTTGCGCCGCCCGTATCGGGCCGCTTCCCGGCGGATAGAGCTGGATGCCACGGACCGCGGTGAGAAACGCGCGCAAAAAGGCCGCGACCAGGGCGAGACTCGAAGGATGGAGCGGCCCGGTGAACTCAAAGTATCCGTCGCCGACGTAGCGTTGCGCTTCCTGGGCAACGAAGACCGCCCGGTCGTGCGCCAGCTGGACCTTCTCGTAGCGCTGGGCTTTCACCCGGTTGGCGGATCGCTTGAAGTGATACGCGAGCAGCGACGCCGAAGTGAACAGCCGCTGCTCGGAGAGGTGCTCCTGATAGTTCCCCACGCGCTCGTGGAGCTCCTGTCGTTGCTCCTGGTTCAAGCTCCCGTACGCGATCTCCAGCACCCGCTTGCTCAGAAAGCGCATGGTCTCATCGTTGATCTGAAAATCGAGCCGCACCAGCCCGAGCGCCTCCGCCCGATCGAGGAACTCCAGGACCCGGCTCTCCTCCTGCTCCGAGCTCGCCGTGAGGTAGCTCAGCGACACGTCCTCGCCGAATGTGGAGGCCTGAGCCAGCAGCTGGCGGCTTTCTTCGTCGAGAGCGGAAATCTTCTGGAGGACGATCTCCTCGAGAGAGCGGGGGAGATAGCTTTCTTCGAGCTTCTCGATCATCCAACCTTGACCCTTTGGCGTGATTTTCTGATCCAGCACCAGCTTCCGTAGCACCTCGCTCACGAAGAGGGGATTGCCTTGCGTGATGTGAGCCAGCTCGTTCGCCAGATCGGTAGAAGACTTGAGCCGGGGGAAGATGGACTGCACGTGGGCCTCGATGTCGGCGGCGGTCAGGGGTGAAAGCTTCACTCGTTCGATGTGAAGCGATTCGTGGTGCAAGGCATAAAAGCGCTCCAGGGGCGACGACTCCTCTTCTCCGTCGAGCCGGAAGGTATCGATAGCCGCACCGATGACGAGAAGGGGCAGTTGTTCCCTCTGCATCAACACCCGGAGAAGCATGAGGGTCGCCTCGTCCGCGAAGTGGAGATCATCGATGAGAATGACCAGGGCCGGGTCCACCGCCTCGGCCAGCAGCTCGGCCGCTGCACGGAAGATCCCCTCCCGCCCTGAAGCTTCGTCTCCCTCTTCCTCCGTTTCCGCGACGGCGAGATCGGCGAGCTGAGGCAGTATGCGGGAGAGCTCACGCATCTGCCTTCTGGACAGCGACTGGAAAAGCTCGGTGCCTTCCTCTCCGCGCTGGCCAATCAACGACAGGATTATGGAAGCGGCCAGGTAGTAGGGCCGATAGGCCTCTTGCTGGATTCCCGTTACCTTGACGAGGCGCATCGATTGCGCGCGCGCCGGATTGGCGCGAATGGTCTCCAGGAGCGTGCTCTTACCCATTCCCGGAGCGCCCTCGAAGAGAAGAAACTGGCTCCTGCCCAGGTTGAGGGAGTCGAGGGCCTTCGACACCAGCCTCAGATCCCGCTCCCTTCCCGCCACACCCAGGCTCGCGATTTGCTGTAGCGCGGCATTGGGGAAGACCGTTGCCGGATCGATTTGCCCCGCGCTCACCGCCTGGTTTCTTCCCGCGCGCTTGGCATGATAGAGAGCGGAATCCGCGCGCAGCATCAGCTGACGGCCGTTCCCGGCATCCGCGGGCGCCGTCGCGACTCCAATGCTCACCGAGACGGGCACGTTGACCCCGCCATCTTTCAGCTTCAAGGTCCGGAGCTTCGTTTGATGCAGGATTCTCTGCGCCACGTTTCCGGCGTCGCTGCTGTCGGTGTGTGGAAGGAGCACCACGAACTCGTCGCCGGCGTATCGTATGGGTATGGCATCATCGCCGCTCATCTCGGCGAGCAGGTGGGCCAGCCAGATGAGTGCTTGATCCCCAGCGTCGTGCCCGTGGGTGTCGTTGATTTGTTTGAAATGGTCCACGTCCAGGACCAACAAAGAGAGAGGATAATCCTCCCCCGTACCCCACCGGACTTTGTCGTTTAGAAAGCCCAGCAGGAAGCGGCGATTGTGGATTCCGGTGAGCTCGTCCTCGAAGATCAGCCGCGACGGATCTTTGCCGACGTTGCGTACCGAGTCGATGAGCTCGTGGTACTTCATCGCCTGCATATGGCCACTTACCCAAAGCTGCCCCCCTCACCGGATGAGAAGGGAAGCTATGGCTCTGGACCGAGCTTCCTCCGCGACCTATTCGATTAAATGGGCTTATAAACAAGGTAATATGAGATTCTGGGCACGTCAAACCAGGCGGCCGGAAAGAGTGATGGGAAGGGTTCCTGCAACAGTGATGAATCCAGAGCTATAGCTTTCCGGTCTCGATCTTCGCGCCTTTGCGTCTTTGCGTTCAATTCCCCTCTTCCAGCCGTCTGGCCAAGAGGTATCTCCACGGGTCTGGAGACGCTTTTCGTCGCTCCGGGTGCTGCATCCCGGCATGACCGATTGCGTGAGACTGTTTTGATATAGTCACATCGTGACCACCACCATCCTCGTCACCGGGGGCGCCGGCTTCATTGGAAGCAACTTCATCCATTACCTCGCGGCGCAACACCCCGACTGGAAGGTCATCAACCTCGACAAGCTCACCTACGCGGGGAATCTCGAGAACCTTCGCGAGGTCGAGGACCGGCCCAACTATCGGTTCGTTCACGGAGACATCGCCGACCGCGACGCGGTCGCTCCGCTGATGTCGGAGTGCGACTACGTCGTGAACTTCGCCGCCGAGACCCACGTGGACCGCTCGATTCACGACGCCGGCGATTTCATTCGCACCGACGTCTACGGAACCTTCGCGCTCCTCGAGGCGTTTCGCGCCGCAGGCCGTCCGCGGCGCTTCATCCAGATCTCGACCGACGAGGTCTACGGCGCCATCGAGACAGGCTCGGCGCGAGAGACCGACCCCATCGCCCCACGCAATCCCTATTCCGCGAGCAAGGCGGGGGCCGACCGTCTCGCCTACTCCTATTTCGTCACCTACGGAGTGCCGGTCATCGTGACCCGGGCGTCGAACAACTACGGGCCTCGGCAGTTCCCCGAGAAAGTGATTCCCCTCTTCGTCACCAACGCCCTCGAGGACAAGCCGCTCCCGCTCTACGGAGACGGGCTCCAGGTTCGCGATTGGCTTCACGTCGAGGACCACTGCCGGGCGCTCGACCTCGTTCTTCACGAGGGCGTCCTGGGAGAGACCTACAACATCGGTGGGGGCTACGAGCTTCCGAATCTCGAGCTCACTCGCAAGGTGCTTCAGATCCTGGGAAAGCCCGAGAGTCTCGTCGCGCACGTGGCCGATCGCCCCGGCCACGATCGGCGGTACAGCCTCGACACGACGAAGCTGCGGGCACTCGGATGGTCGCCTTCGGTTCCCTTCGACAAGGGGCTGCGCGCGACCGTCGACTGGTATCGAGACAATCCGGGTTGGTGGCAGCGCATCAAGAGCGGAAGCGCCGAGTACCGCCGCTTCCACGAACAACACTACGGGCGGAGGAGCTGACGCGGGCGATGCACGAATACGAAACGTCCATGGTCTGGTCCGAGGGGCGAACAGGCAAAGTGGAGGCGCCGGGGCTTCCGCCCCTCGACTTCGCCTCCCCCCCGGAATTCGGCGGTCCGGGCGGGACCTGGACTCCGGAGCATGCGTTCGTCACCGCGGCCACGAGCTGCATCCTGCTGACGTTCGTCGCCATCGCGGAGTTCTCCAAGCTCCAGTTTCGAAGCTTGAGCGCGAGCGCTCGGGGGAAGCTCGAAAAGGTCGAAGGGGAGGGACTGCGCTTCACCTCGATCGACGTCGAGCTCCGCGTCGAAGTCGGAAGCGAGGCCGACATCACCCGCGCGGAACGTGTGGCCCAGAAGGCGGAGGCCTCCTGCCTGGTGTCGAAGTCGATGAAAACTCCAGTAAAGGTGAAGGCGGAGATTCGCGTAGTCGGCTGAGGAGTCTCACCAGCTCAGGACGTTACTGACCCGGGCGCCACCGTCCACGATGACGGTGGCGGTAACGCTCACCGGACCTTCCTTGTGGGCTTCGGTCCACTGGCCGGAGACCGAATAGAGGAGCGCCGTCTTCTGCGCCTCGACCCTGTCGACCTCCACCGGGACGTCCCCTCCGGTATTTCTCCCCTGGAATGACCAATCGAGCCTCATCGATCTAGCAACGATGGAACGATTGCTCTGATTCACCAGCCGAACGGAGAGACGATAAGGCTCTCCCAGAGCCACCTTCTCGGGATCGACTTCGATCACCAGAAGCGCGGGGTTCGAAGGCAGCGAGCTGGCCCGGAAGACTTTCTTCTCGCCTTTCACGAAACCCTTGATCGCGTCCGGACGTTCCCCGGGATCGACGTAGCTCGTCTCCCCCAGCCGGAAGCGCGAGACCGGCACAGGCACGGTCGCGGCCGGCTCCGCCTCCCGATCGCCGAGCGCTTCGAGAAGCTCCGCTCTCTGGCTCGCGAGCTCCTGCCAGAGGGCCTGGTTTGCCTCCCGGAGCGCGGTCAGCTCTTTCGCCGGGTCCCGCACCGATTGCAGCTTCCGGTTCGCCTCTCGGATCGCTTCGAGATCGTCGTTCGCCGCCTTGCGGATCGCGGTGAGCTCCTGCTGCTGCCGCGCGAGTCCTCTTTCGAGCTCCTCGGTCCGTGAGGCGGTCTGCTCCTTCAGGTCCGCGAGGGTCGTCTCGGTCTGCGAAAGGCTCTTCGCCAGCCGGAAGCCGTAGAGGCTCACGAGGAAGATAGCCGCGAGGGTTGCCGTGCCGAAGACCGCGAGCGCGGCCACGAGGTAGACCTGAACCCGGTGGAGCCGCTCGCGAACCTCCGCGAGCTCGCGGCCTGGTTCGGTACTCCTCGAGGACGACACAGCTTTACTCAATTGTCGAAGATGAGAGCGGATCGCGCAACCTGGTCAGTGGGTGAGCTCGTCGAGATACTGCGGGAGCATCTTTCGCCACGTCGGCCAGTCGTGGGGCCAGTCGGGTCCCCAGGAATCGACTCGATTCGGGACTCCCTTCTCCCCCAGAAGGTTCGCGGCGCGCCAGGACTCGCCGATGTTCTCCGCCTGGCCCTCGCCCGAGGCGAGAAGCACGAAGCGGGTCTGGAGCCTCGACAGGGTCTCGCCGCCGAGGCCGCGGAGAAAATGAAGGGGAGAGGAGAAATAGAGGTCTTCCGTCGGGCGGCCCTCGAAGAATCGATCGAGGTCGTACGTTCCGCTCAGGCACACGGCATGGGTGAAGGCGTCGGGGAAACGGCAGAGGACGGCGAGAGCGTTGAAGGCTCCGATGGAGGCGCCGGCGGTGATGACGCCGATCCCCTCCGCCTGGCAATCGTTGCGGATCGCGGGGACGAGCTCGCGGTAGACGAACTGCTGGAACTGGTTCAGGGCCCACATCTGGTGCTCGGACGAGTGTCCCCCCTGGAGCATGGTGCGTCCGGCGATGCTGTCGCAGGAGTAGACCTTGATCCGGCCCCCCTCAAGGAGCGGAGCGAGGACGTCGATCATGTGGAAGCGCTCGATCTCCTCGGCGTCCCCTCCCGCGGTGGGAAAGAGGAGGACGGGCGTTCCCACTTCGCCCCAGCGCACGACCAGGAGCTCCTGACCCAGACGCTCTGAGTACCAGCTCGTTTTGAGTTTACTCATATACCATCCATAGTGGGCCGGGGAAGAGCCAGGAAAGCCCTTCCCGCATGCGATCTCGCCAGTTCTCCCAGTTGTGCCCGTCGCGCGCCTCGACGTAGCGAACCTCCATCCCCGCTTTCTGGAGAAACGGCACGAGCGATCGGTTCTCGTAAATGAGAGCCTCGTAGGTCCCGCAGCTCACGAAGACCTTTTCGCTCACCTCGCGGGGACGGTCACGAAACGCGTTCATGAACTCGACCACGGAATCGAACATCGGCCCCTTCTGGTGGGTTCCGATGTCGGTGAACGCGAAGGAGCCCGATTGCAACAGAAGTCTTCCGAAGAACCCGGGGTAGCGCCAGGCGGTGGAAAACGCGGCCACCGCGCCGAAGCTCGCGCCCATGAGACCCCGATGCCGCGGCTCGCCGAGAAGCGGGAACTCCCGCTCGAGAAACGGCACCAGCTCCTCCGCGAGGTAGCGGGCGTGGGGCTCGTGGTTCCCGTACTCGACGAGGCGCTTCCCGGGATGGGTGAAGGCCACGATGAGGCCCGGGATCTCCAGGCGGTAGATCAGATTGTCGAGCACCGCCTTCATCCCCGAGTACATCAGGTACTCGGGGCCGTCGTGAACCACCAGGAGATCGTAGCGACGCGTGGGACGAAAGCGCGCTGGAAGGTACAGGACCACGCGCCTCGGTCCAGAGAGCGCCTTGCTCTCGAAGACCATCTCCTTCAGCACCCCGGGGCGCGAGTTGGGATCAGGTTTCGTCCACTCCGGAACTTCGTAGCCTTCGGTCGACGAGACCGAGTTCTCACCGAAGGGGTCGGAGGCGCGCCTCGGATTGAGCGGGTCCAGAAGCCACTCCATCTTTCCGTGGCGCACCTTCTGGAGCTTGTACTCGATGCGCGACGCCGCGGGGAGCTCCATCACCAGGTACCAGAGATCCGTTCCCTGGATGCGATGGAACTCCTGAGACGAGGGAAGGCCGTAGATCCAGTGCCCGAGGTAGAGGGCGTCCGCCTCGCCTCGATAAACGAACGTGGTGTAGCGGCCCTCGCGCAGCGGGAACGAGTGATTCGAAAGGAACTCGTCGACGTCCTTCGCCGCCGGTTTACGATC